>Ga0209700_103890_pt1 | contig 27865 bp, 15 predicted proteins | sample SiratroredBW_FD_187528 | JGI IMG/M metagenome (GOLD analysis project Ga0209700, IMG submission 187528) | Root nodule microbial communities of legume samples collected from California, USA - Siratro red BW (SPAdes) (version 2) | ecosystem: Host-associated > Plants > Roots > Nodule | place: USA... | reverse complement strand
GTACAAAAGAAAAAAAAAAGAGGGGAAGTAGTTTGGGATTTTTTATAAAATTACAACAATGGTTATTTTTATAAAAGAAAAAAAAAGAGCACAAGTAGTTTTAAAAAGGAAAAAATATAAATAAGTTTTAGAATTTTTATAAAAGAAAAAAAAGAGTGGAAGTACTTTTCATTTTCATTAAAATTTCTAAAACCTTTTTATCACTATGCATTAATTTTAATTTAATTTTATGTGCATAACCCAATAAAACATAGAAAAATAGGAGAGGAAAGGTGGAAAAATTAATCATCCTAAACTCTTGGAATAGCCTAACTATTTTAATTAATCAATTAATTATTTAATTAAAATTATACCTTTATTCCACAAATTCATTCCTTTAACTAAATTGTGTTATCTTCTCACGATTTCATATATCTTAAATTAAATCCTACAATAGTAGAACTATTTATTCACAATGATATCGTGTAATCTCTGCGCGATTTATCCATATACAGAAATAAAATAAAAAATATACCATTTTAAGAATTTAAAAAAAAATTACACTAGTTTGAGAAATTTGCCTCTAAACTCTTTCTATCCTATATTAGTCACCTTTATCCATAATTCTTTTTATCTATTAGTGCATTCAGTCGTATCATTAATTTTGATTTCTTGATAATTTATGTATAAATTATCTCCATTCCTTGATATTTAACTTTATGAGTGATCAATCTATAACAAAATGAATTTTCATATTACAGGTTTAGGTTATGATTTTCTGACCATATAAGCATTGAACACAAAGTTTAAGATAAAAAAAAATGTATAATGTGAAAAAAAAAAAACATAAATTTAATCACTGACAGAAGGTAGAAAATAATTGAAAATGTTTAAATAATTAAAACTAAAACACGAAAGTTAGGTAACTACATTTAATTTCAGTTATCGAGAAACTAAAAATATATGATAATAACAAAGCAAACCAATATGAAGATTAGAGACTCGGAATGATTAAGCACCTTCACTTAGTAGATTCTCTTAATTAAGAGGAGTTGGAAAATGGATTCGTCCTTAAAGTATGTTTGGATAAGGAAGTTTTACGGAAGGATGAAAATATGAAATGTTTTATGGTAAAAAAATGTGTTTTTGATAAATTTATAAAAATAATTTAATTATTTAAATTAAAAAATTTCAAAATTTACCTAACAAGTTAAAATATAAAATTCTTAAATTTTCTCCACTTTTAAATTTCTATCTCTTTTGTTTACGTCTTTTCACCGGCTCAACCTTAATGTAGATCGAAGTTGATGTGTTATCTGTTCAATATTATATTTTTATTGATGTTGGTAAAAGTTTCTTTTAAATAATTAAACATGATTATTTTGTGTCATCGTTATTACATTATTTTTTGTTTATATATAAGTTAACATTATTTTTTAATATATTTTAATTATTTTTGGCAATACTTATGACACTTTTCGGATGTTCAACATAATTTTTTTCAATTGAAGTTACCAAAAGTTGTTTTTAATTGATGCTTATTAGGATTGTTTTTCAACTAACATCAATCTGAATGTAGGTCATAATGATTTTTAATTAGAGTTATATTGACAAAAAGAATACCATCCATGTTAGTAAGAATTAAGTCAAGATTTTCTTTAGTTGATTTTAATAAATGTTATTTTTAGTTTAACTTTGTTCAGAATATTTATCACTAATGTAGGTTAAGACTATTTTACCATCAACGTTAATTGTTAATTTTTTATACCTTATACTAAATTTAGGCTATTTTTCAATATGAATAATATCTTTTCAGTAGAAGTTTGTTGCGGTTTTTTTTGTCAATATTTGTGTGGATTAATTTTTTTTATCAATAATATCTTATACTTAAAAGCTAATCTGCATTTTTATTTTTAATGTAGATTAAGAATACTTTGATTATGATTTTTTTACTAATGTTTATGAAAAAAAAAAATCAGTGATATCATTCAAAAAGTTAGTAAAAACACTCTCAATCAAAGACTTCGAAAAAATAATCATAATATTTGTTCGTCAAAATAATTTTAATCAATATCAATTGATATTAATAAAGAAAAAAGTGTGTTAATGTCACCTAAAGAACTTTTAGCGAACTTTATTCAAAATTTAACATCTGACTAACTTCAACTAAAAAGCACCACTAAATTTTAAATACCAAAATAAATTTTGTATTTAATGATAATAATAATTAAAATATACTATTTAAATTAGAAAAAGTAAACTTCAACAAATTAGGATTATCTTAATTTGAAGTAGAAACAATTTAAATTTAATATATTTGAATTGACCGGAAAATTTTAAAATTCTTTATACAAACATAAAGATTGGATTTTCTTTGAGATTTGCTACACAAATACTTTTTTTAGTTAATTTGCTGCGGTAACTTTTATAAGTCCATATTAGCAAATCCAACTCGCCGAATTTTCTTCAAACAAAATTTCTTAAGCTCTGACCAATATTTGTTGAGAGCTCAATCCTCAACAAAATTTCGAAAATGTTGAGTTGCTATGTTTCTTCTCTTTTCTCTTTAAATCATCGTCAAAATACTTAAAATTAATTTACAAAAACTTATTTAATTTTTTTACTTTATTTACAAATTAATAATTTAAAATATAAGAAGTTTTAGAGCTAAAATAAATTTATTAAATTTCCATCAAAATGGTTAGACTGTCAATATTAAATACCTTAACATAACCACTGTTGAGTAAATATATAATAAATAATATAATACTAATTTATTTATTATACGCTTTATAATTTTGTCAAACAATCATATTAATTATACACGTAATATCCATATCAATAACATTTTCTTAATATGTTAAAATATTCTGATATTTAACAGTAATACTATCATACTTTTAAACATCGATTTTACCAATTCAGCCCATATTTAACATTAATCTGCACACACTATTTTCACATTCCCAATTCTGAAACAAGTATTTGACTTAATTAGAAATAAAAGTTAATGTATCACTTCAATTCTCTTCTCTCACTTAACAAACATCATCAGAAAATAAGATGAGTTAGGTCTATCAAAAAAAAAAAGTTTATGCTTCCATTTCTTTTAATTATGAATTATTTTAAAAATTATAGAAATAAATATTAAAAAAATTAACCTTAAATTTAATTTAATTTTATAAAACTAATTTATAATGTGATAATTGTTATAATTTAGATTTTTTTCACCTTATTAAATTGTTTAAGTAAGATTTAAAATTCAGTTTTTAATATGGAGAGCTTGTGAGGCTTGTTAAATTTATTGTGTTATCTCTTATTGAGATTTAGTGAAATCAAACATATATATCTAATTATATATATTTTTCAAAGTGAGGAAAAATATTGGAATTGTATATCCACTATATATAAGATCATAATTTATAAATAACAACAATTCTAATTTTATTGAAATAATTTTATAAGGTTGGATTAAATTTAAAATGTACTTTTCAATAATAAATAATTATTTAATAAAATAGTTTAAAAATACATTGAATTTGGAGAAATTGTTTATTATATCGTAAGCATAGACTTGGGAGAAGAGAAGAAAAATTATTGAGAATAAGAACTCCACGTTACAAGAATTTGCTTATAAAAACAACAACAGTAAATAGCCTCACTTGCATGTCTTCACTCCTTTGTTTTTGTATCAACCTTTATTGGGTTGAGAAATTATTGTACTCGACTTTCCATAGAATATCATTTGTTTATATAAAAAAAGTATATGTACTTTTGAGAGTGCTGAAATGGTAAGATATTGAGCTAAGTACACACTGGTGGTGGATGAAGAGACACGAATGCTTTCCAATTCACAAAAAGCTGAAAATTCTACAGTTTTCAAAATTCACCATTCGTAAATATTTTCCATATCTAATATATTAAATTAATTAAACATTAAAATTGACTAAGGTTTTTTTCTTAAAAATCCATCCATGTTGTAAATCATCAGGTGAGAGTAAAATATCTCTTACATTTGTTCAAAATAGTGTCTGTCTAGGAACATAGATATTACGAGGGACAACTAAATATTCATCAGCAATTTATATGGTTCAATTGTTTGTGAAATCACTAAATTACTTATTCCTCGTTTCATTATTTATCTGTATTCACTATGAAGCGCTTTTCATTCTTCCCTAAGTTTTCATTTTATATTGTAAGTTAAATATTTGATGTTTAGAAAAGACCAAACTTAAGACTCGTGATTGGAGATGTACCTGTACGGACACTGAGGAAAGGATCTCGGAAATAAATAGTTGAAGATATCAATTTTTTTTTTTTAGCATAAGACTCTTCGTTTAATATTTCTCCACGAGGCTACGGACTAGTATATGGACAAAAACTAGGAGGGTTTCGGCCAAAGACAACCAAAGGTAAAGGGAAAATATATGAGGATATTTCTAAATAGACATATATTCCGTAAATAGATATATATATATATATATATATATATATATATATATATATATATATATATATATATATATATATATAAAGAATTCATTAGGATACCTTTTTCATCATTACACATATTATTTATCAATTAACAACATTGTCAAGTTAAAATTTTAAATTTTAATATTATCTATATTAATTAATATTTTCAATAAATAATATATTAATTAATATTTTGAATAAATAATTAAAGTAATTGATAAACATTCATTTAGAGCCTTTATATAAAGCTGATAAATGTTAATGATTTGTTGCCTCCAATAAATATATTGAATAGACCGTTTATCTTAAGTGTGTAATAGATCACATATGTATTATTTTCTTTGTTATGCTTATACATCTCTTTTAGGTGTTGTTTTTAACTTTGAAGTTTATAGCTTGGAGCCATTTATACCTCTTGTACTTGTTGTATTTTATTTGCATCTGTTTTTTGCAACTACACCCATAGGGGATTTTGCTTCCTTGTCAAACAAATATAAAAAAATATCATGTTATTAGTAATTAGCATTTATGAGTCTTTGTTCTAATTTAATGCTAAATCTCTTCTTACTGTAGCACTTTTTCTTTGAATATTAAGAGATTTAGTGAATCTCTACAATTATTGCAAAAAGAAAAAATCATAAATGGAAAATAAAATTAGGGTAGCTAATATAAATATCTTAGAGCTAATAGTAGATGAAGCAGGTCAAATTTCTTATGTGTCAGAAGAGATGCTTATGCAATTTAATATAACTTGAATAATTAAGTTTGGTTACTGTCATCATATTATAATTATAGATTTATTTATTCATGGTTTTAAAAAATGTGTGGCCGGGAATATAAAACGTTTCCTAGAGTTTAACCTCTTCTGTTTTTTGTTTTTGTTTTTTCTTTCGTCCAATTAAAAATCAACTTGTGGTCATCCTTTGTCTACAAAAGCAGACCCATTTCTATCCACAAATGCATTTATGGTAACTTTTCCCACTTTGACTGAAAAAAAAGAGAGTTAATTTTGATGAAAAAATGAGAAATCAAATTTACAATAAAAAAACAGAAAGATATAAGAGAAAAAAAAAGTACTGATGACTTAGTTTTTTAACGCATTTCTTTATATATATATATATATATATATATATATTTGATAATATTATAAATTAAGAGTTAAACTTACTGAGTATGTATACTAAATTATTTTATGTTAGAACTTGACGGGATAAAATTAAAATAAAAAATTATTTTATAAACAATTAAAAATAAAACTTAAATTAATTGATGCAACATTAGTATATATATATATATATATATATATATATATATATATATATATATATATATATATATATATATATATATTTATCATTGATTTAATGTATACACAATAAAAAATGTATATAATATATTAAAAATAATGTACTTTTGATAATTATAGTTTGTCTGAAAAAATTAATACAAACAAGAAATTAAACAAAAAGAAATCTTGAAAAAAGTTAATTTTCTTTCAAAAAAAGTCTTATGATATATTTCTTAATAAGCTAATATCTCATGATAACTATAAAGAACCTTTTTCAGCTTAGATGAAAATTAATGGAATAATAACATCCAAGGTGATTAAAAACACAGAAAAAAACGTAAAAATATGTGTCTGTAACTGCCTAACTTTTTTTTTTTTTTTATGATATATATGCATGAATATTACTCCTTTTTCATTGGGGTTGTTTGCATATAGCAACTGTTTCTATGAATAGGGTTTAAAAATCTAAAGCCCTCCATTTTATCTGGGTGTCTGTAGATTGAACTGTTTTTTTAAACAAAAATATTTGACCAAGAACAATGTTAGAATTTGACTAATTATTATCTGACTAAGACTAAATTCGAAAATATGAAGTGACTTACATTTGTGTTTTGTTGTTGCTTGTGGTAGAAATTCTTTAACTTGTAATGATGAGCGATTACAAATGTATTCTTCTTCTATCAGGTGTTTGTAAGGACTCAAAACTAATTAACTTAATTAGAACATATTAGTAGTAACTACCATCAATCAATTTTGAAGAAGACAATGAGAAAGCATATTAAAACAATACTTGCTAGATTTTAAAGTTAGCAATCAATGCTACTTCGATTTCTTAAACAACATATTCAACCAATGAAACAGATTGCTAGCAATTAGCATCAATTACAAATACATACACAATGATTTTATATATACATATTTGAAGAGAAAATCCATTAAAAACATGTCTTTCTTTCAACATTACAAGAAAGCCAAACCGGATTCTACCATAAAATATAATCAACTAAACAAATACTCTAATCCTGCTAAACTACTCTAATTGTTTCAATAAAAACATTGAACTTCAATGCAAACAATCTTGAACAACAAAAAACAAGGTATCAAGCTAAAATAGCAGAAAAAAATTCATTCTCTAACTAAGTCTTAGATTTTTCTTAAAAAATCTAAATTCTAACTTCGGGTAATATTCTTATTTAGGGTTTGAATATTTTTTTCTACAAAACACAACTATCTCATCACTCTTGCGTTTTGGACCCTTGAGTCAGGTTTGAGTGTATTTAAATATTTTGAATATTTTTCGGAGAAGAATAACAACAATTTTCATTCTAACAGTGAATTCTAGTAAAGTGAAAAAAGTCCAATTTAAGGATAGTACGAGTTTGAGTAAGAAATTGTGAGAAAAAATCACAAAAACCATCATGTATGAGCGATTGAGAAGATAAAATTTAAGAACATTAAAAATAAAATAAAATAAAGTAACATGAGATTTGTTTATCTTTTAGTTTTATATACTAAAATCATTTAATCCCGTTAAGTGTTAGTCAAACCAATATTTCATCTTGTAATAAAAATTAAACTTTTTATATAAATTAAGTCAACACTATCTTATATTTTTTCTAATTTAAATGGAATTAAAATTTTTATATAGATTAAGTTGACACTATCTTATATTTTTTCTAATTTAAATGGATACAGACACGTTCTTTTTATAAATATAACAAAATCATCTAAGTTTAGTTTAAATAACTTCTATCAATTTAATATTATATCTTTGATAATTAGCTATTTTTTAGTTAAATATAGTTGATTCTTGCATATAATTTTTCTTTTAATTTATTTATTCAAATTTATGTTTTGTATCCAAAACTCAATTCTTAAACTACTTTTTCTTATTTTTAATTTGGAAAAGTTTTTAGTGTCAGCTTTCAATGCGAATAAGTGCATCTTAAATTTATTTATTATTTATCACTTTTGTGTTGTTTTGCTAATACTGAAAACATCCCATCTTTAATAATACTATATTAAAACAACTAATTAAATGTATTCTTGTAGTTGTATAATATCTTCTTGTCAATTTAAATATAATATGAAAGTAGACTTAAAATTTGAACTGTGACTTGTACCTATTTGCACATGATAAAAATAATGAGACCAAAAAAGAGATAGAAATAAAACATATTTGGAAAGAGACTCTAATATTAAGTAACTTTAGGAAATGTATTTAGCTAGAGATATTTGGAGACTTGTAAAATATCACATTTGACTTATACTATATATTTGTAAGATGAGAAACTTAATAACACCACATTTGACCTTTTTAAAATAAAAGTCATAAGTATGGTTGTTCAACAATATGTGAAACTTTTCAGTTGTCCCACGAAAACAAATATTGAAACCATTGGAATGTTTGAAAGGGATGTAAGAGTTAGGGTTCTCTGTTGCCTTTCTTGTAACATTTCCTCTTTGACTTAAAAAAATAAATAAAAATTCAAGTAGAGCAAAAAGTTAAACGCTTTATATAACATCAATTTCTTAATCAAGAAATAATCTTAAATCTTCGTCCTCATAAATCTAACATGAACAAGATATTTCTTAATATTGCAATTGTGAAAAACTTTTCTCCATCTAGACTTTGAATACACAAATTTAGACCTCTACTAATTTGTCTCACCACTCAATTATATCTTTCATGCTCAAATTAATTAATGAGTTCATGAATTAAAATTTAAAGTTATAATATAACACACTAAAATAAGAAATAATGTCTCAATAAAAAAGAAAACCAACAGATATTTAATAAGTCTGATTCGGTTGTTGAGAAATACAATATTAAATTAAATCACACTTTGTTTTTTTTATTTATAAAAACTTTTATTTTGTTTATAAACATATATATATATATATATATATATATATATATTTTATAACAATGGTGAGATCTATAGTTTTTCTTATACAGTTCCAAAGTAACCTATCCATCATCATTGATCTTTCAATTCTATTTTATTTTTAAAGATTAAAGAGATAAGAATCACATTTTTTTGACACAAAAACTCAGTCACCACAACACTCCTCTCTTTTCACCAAGCATAAATATTTAATCTAAATGTACAAACCGTCTTCTCCTAATAATTAAAGACAAGAAGACCAATGCCAAAGTCCATAATTGATGCCTAAAATAAATGGCAATCCTTGAAACAGGTGTTCATTAATTCAACATACTAATTTTACATAATTTTAAATTACAAAAAAAATAGAACAAATGTGGAGCAAGTGCCGTGGGGAACATGCATTTTGTTGCTTTATCAATAAACAAGAATAGCAGATAAATGATGTAATGAAAAAATAGTATACATATAAAAAAGAAATGAATAAAATAAGAAGAAACCTTAAAGGGTAGGAAAATGACTAGATATGGAGAAATGTTGTGCAGACATTACAGCGCTACACGGCATGGGCTGATTTGTTGGTTTACGTCAGTTATGGTTGTGATGATCCTCACCCAGTCACAGTGCCTTGAATTCAAACCCAGAATATGGCATGGAATTCAAACTATTCTCTTTTCTTTTTCATTTTTTTCTTACTTTACAGTCTTACACACACACACATCATCCTCTTGCAGTTTTTGAGCTGAAGCATGACCCAGCTTTGAGGAGTGCACGTGACACCCATAACTCACTTTCTTGTTCTTACTATTATTATTCTCTTCTCATCTCAAAACCCAAGGCATGGGACGGCTATCTATCCAATCACACCCAATTACCCCACAAAATATTAATAAAAAAATAACCATTCTTTCTTTCACTCCACGCACACCTTTTCATTTGCTAATTTCTTCATTAATGTATATTTTGATTGCATCTTCCTAGAAAATTGAAAATAAGATGAAATCCGAAATGGAAGGTGTGTGATGAAGTGAAAGAAGGAGGCAACAGCCGTAGAAAAACCTCCCATCCATGATCCACAACTGTCCTTATTGTCTGTTTTAGTGAACCAACAACAATGCCAAGCCCACTTGCTCATTTTACTTGCTTTTTATATCATAAATAAATGCACCATTTCTCACACTCAATCTAAACTTTTGTCCCCTGTAAAACCAAATCTATTACTTTTTTTCTCACAACTCAATAATTTAAATATACCCATAATGTAAAGTTTAAATTTTTAAGTTAAATGAGGAATCTTTATTTGCAACTCCAACCTACTGTTCATATCCTTTCTAACAGTATTTATATATTATACGCACTCACCTCGGTTTTATATAGGAAAATGATAGTGTTATTATAAAATAATAAATGTTCATCTTTGTTTATTGGCCACTCATAAATATCGGAAGCATTTAACTGTTGAACGAATAATGATGATTTTGTTTAATTTTTTATTTATTTATTTTAGTCTGAGTTCGTTCCCAGTAACTCCCACATTCACATTCACATTCACATGGTTGTGGAAGTGGGTACTATAAAAATGATATCTTTATGGCATGGCGGTCCCTGGTCACAGTTGTGGTGAGTTCGAAGAGGGAGTTGGTTCCATGGAGAGGGAAGGGAGACATGGGTGTTTTTGCCCACACCTCTTTCCTTTATTTTAACCCTTAGCTTCTGTTATCCTCATTGCTTCCTTCCTTTTCTTCTTCTCACTCTTTCCCTTTCAAGGTTCGTTTCCTTCCGCGCTTACCTTTTTCTGTACTCTCTATTCTCCTGATTTTACTTTTATCTTTCCCCTTCTTCCTCCTTCTCTGTGCTATCCTGTCTTTTCTTCCCCCATATATGTTATCCTGTTGACTTTGCTCTTTTTAACGTTTTCTCATATGTGTCTCTTTTTGCAGCCTAATATGTTCTTGTTTTACTGCAATTCTTTTGTCGGCTCTTAGTTGTTCTCTGTATTAATGTACAGTATGATCAATTTTTTTCAAAATTAAGAATAATAGGGTCCAGTTTTATTCTGTCAGTAAGCATGTAGAGTTGGATGATTGGGTTGTTGTTGTTGTTATTGTTCAGAATTTACATAGGCTCTGGAGAAGAGATGAACAATAATGATGTGTATGTATTGAGATGTGGGGATTATTGGTGTTCTGTGATTGGGTAATAGAATAAGTTATTAGTAGTACGTTAGCCTTTGGAAATTTTGTCATATTTAAAAGGTGTTGAAAATTTGTTCTTCTCCTGTTGAATTGTTACATGAGCAGGAGCAGAGAGATTGTCATTGGTATAAATTGATTCCAGTTAACTTACCCTTCTTATATATATTTACATTTGAAGTGCAGTTTGGAGTGAAAATGTCTTCCTCAAGGCCCAGCCAATCGTCCAGCAATTCAGGGAGATCAAGACATAGTGCTAGGGTTCTTGCTCAGACAACTGTAGATGCAAAGCTCCATGCAACTTTTGAGGAGTCTGGTAGTTCCTTTGACTACTCCAGTTCGGTGCGAGTCTCTGGTACAGCTGATGGAGTCAATCAACCGAGGTCTGATAAAGTTACTACAGCTTACCTCCATCACATACAGAGAGGAAAGATGATTCAGCCTTTTGGATGCTTGTTGGCTTTGGATGAGAAAACATGTAAGGTCATTGCATACAGTGAGAACGCTCCTGAAATGCTGACCATGGTTAGTCATGCTGTCCCCAGTGTTGGTGACCACCCTGCCCTTGGCATTGGCACTGACATAAAAACTCTATTCACAGCTCCTAGTGCTTCTGCATTGCAAAAGGCTCTAGGATTTGGGGAGGTTTCACTTCTTAACCCGATCCTTGTTCATTGCAAGACCTCTGGGAAGCCCTTTTATGCGATTATCCATCGTGTTACTGGTAGTTTGATCATTGACTTTGAGCCAGTTAAGCCTTATGAAGTTCCCATGACTGCAGCTGGTGCCTTGCAGTCCTACAAGCTTGCTGCCAAAGCAATTACCCGGTTGCAATCTTTGCCTAGTGGGAGCATGGACAGATTATGTGATACAATGGTTCAAGAAGTTTTTGAACTCACAGGCTATGACAGGGTGATGGCTTATAAATTTCATGAGGATGACCATGGGGAGGTGATTGCTGAGATAACAAAGCCAGGCCTTGAGCCATATCTGGGTTTGCATTATCCAGCCACTGATATTCCCCAAGCTTCGCGCTTTTTATTTATGAAGAACCAGGTCCGGATGATAGTTGATTGTCATGCAAAACACGTGAAGGTTCTTCAAGATGAAAAACTCCCATTTGATTTGACTTTGTGTGGTTCCACCTTGAGGGCTCCTCATAGTTGTCATGCTCAATACATGGCAAACATGGATTCAATTGCTTCCTTGGTCATGGCAGTTGTAGTCAATGACAACGAAGAAGATGGGGATACTGATGCTGTTCAGCCACAAAAGAGGAAGAGACTTTGGGGTTTGGTAGTTTGCCATAACACTACTCCCAGGTTTGTTCCCTTTCCTCTTAGGTATGCTTGTGAATTTCTGGCTCAAGTATTTGCCATCCATGTGAACAAAGAAATAGAGTTAGAATATCAGATTATTGAGAAGAATATCCTGCGCACACAGACACTCTTGTGTGATATGCTGATGCGAGATGCACCCCTTGGAATTGTATCACAGAGCCCTAACATAATGGATCTAGTGAAATGTGATGGAGCAGCCCTCTTATATAAGAACAAGGTATGGAGATTAGGAGTGACACCAAGTGAATCCCAGATCAGAGAGATAGCTTTGTGGTTGTCCGAGTGTCATATGGATTCCACAGGCTTGAGTACGGATAGCTTGTCTGATGCAGGCTTCCCATCGGCTCTTTCTCTGGGTGATATTGTGTGTGGAATGGCGGCTGTCAGAATAACTTCGAAAGACATAGTATTTTGGTTTCGGTCACACACTGCTGCAGAAATCAGATGGGGTGGAGCAAAGCATGAAGTTGGAGAAAAAGATGATGGTAGGAGGATGCATCCGAGATCATCATTCAAGGCTTTCCTTCAAGTCGTGAAGGCAAGGAGCTTGCCGTGGAAGGACTATGAAATGGATGCTATTCATTCCTTGCAGTTAATACTGAGAAATGCATTCAAAGATAGTACAGATTTACAGGCAAATGCAATTAATACAAAACTAAGTGATTTGAAGATTGAAGGGATGCAGGAACTGGAAGCAGTTACAAGCGAGATGGTTAGGTTGATTGAAACAGCAACAGTGCCTATTTTGGCAGTTGATGTCGATGGGCTGGTCAACGGGTGGAATATAAAAGTTGCCGAGTTGACAGGTCTTCCAGTTGGTGAAGCTATTGGAAAGCATTTACTCACACTTGTTGAGGATTCTTCAACTGATAGAGTCAAGAAGATGCTGGACTTGGCACTGCTAGGTGTGTTCTTTCTCCATCTTATCCTTGTCTATACTCTTATTTTCTTTATTTTTCAAGCCCTGTCATCCATAAGCAAAAGCTTAAAAGACGAGTTACTGTGTGTCTTTTGTCTAGTATGTTTCCTAAGGTCTCCCATGAATGTTGCATTGACGAAGAATTCTCAGAAGAAAAGTAGGTCTTGTTGACAGTTTCTTGAGAAGAAATGTAACACCCTAGGATTTGTGTGTTCATTTTTATTTTGGGGGCTCGGGGGGTGGAATTGGTGCGATTTCTCTGATACAATGGAATTAGATTATTTGAATCTTCTTTGCATATTTTCAAATTGTTGCTTTGTTGTGTTAATTAGGTGAAGAAGAGAAGAATGTTCAATTTGAGATCAAAACATTTGGGTCCAAGATGGATTGTGGTCCTATTAGTTTAGTAGTAAACGCTTGTGCAAGCAGGGATCTTCGAGATAATGTTGTTGGTGTTTGCTTTGTGGCCCATGATATAACTGCTCAGAAGAATGTCATGGACAAATTCACCCGTATTGAAGGTGATTACAAGGCAATTGTACAGAACCCCAATCCATTAATCCCCCCTATATTTGGCACAGATGAATTTGGTTGGTGTAGTGAGTGGAATCCAGCTATGTCAAAGTTAACTGGATGGAAGCGGGAGGAGGTGATGGATAAAATGCTTTTGGGAGAGGTTTTTGGCACCCAGATGGCTTGTTGTCGTCTAAAGAATCAAGAAGCTTTTGTTAATTTTGGCATTGTACTTAACAAAGCCATGACTGGCTCAGAAACAGAGAAAGTTGCTTTTGGTTTCTTGGCTCGGAATGGCAAGCATGTAGAGTGCCTACTTTCTGTGAGTAAGAAGTTGGACGTAGAGGGCGTAGTTACTGGGGTCTTCTGCTTCTTACAGCTAGCTAGCCCGGAACTCCAACAAGCATTACATATTCAGCGCCTGTCTGAGCAGACTGCCTTGAAGAGATTGAATGCATTAACTTACCTGAAAAGGCAGATCAGGAATCCTTTATGTGGAATTATATTTTCCCGGAAAATGTTGGAGGGTACTGAAATGGGAACAGAACAGAAACAATTTCTGCATACTAGTGCTCAATGCCAGCGGCAACTTAGCAAAATTCTTGATGACTCAGATCTTGACAGCATCTTAGACGGGTATGATATGTGGATATTGTTATTTTTTCCCCTTATTTACAAATTTATGCGTGTGAAGAGTTTATCAGTTATAGCTCCTATTAAAGCAGAGAAGTTCCAATTTGAAACCTCATTGAAACTCAAGACTAGAAAGTTAACTTCATTCGTGCAAATAAACTCCAGAAATTTACTAGTATAACAACTGAAATTGGGTGTTTGTTGTTATCTTGTTTTGTCAATCTCGTGTTCTTGTTATGTAGTTTTGTCATGTTTTTTTAGGGTGTTACCTATATAGAATATTTAATTATAAGCATTTTTGAAAGAAGGCATCAAAGATGGATGCTTACTTTTCACATTCACACTGTGTTTCAAAGTCAATATGTAGTGCTAGACTAATTTGTGTATGAAAAATTATGAATGCACAAACAAGACAAAAAATAGACAGTTTCCCTCATGTATTTGTCTTGGCATCCTTCATTAACAGCTATATAAACCTTGTCTCCCTTTGTTTAACAGTTACTTGGATCTTGAGATGGCTGAATTTACTCTGCATGAAGTAATGATTGCCTCCCTTAGTCAAGTTATGACAAAAAGTAATGGAAAGAGTATCCGAATAGTGAATGATGTTGCAGAACAAATCGTAATGGAAACTTTATACGGTGATAGTCTTAGGCTTCAGCAGGTCTTGGCTGACTTCTTACTTATTTCCATCAATTTCACACCAAATGGAGGTCAGGTTGCTGTAGCAGGCTCTCTAACCAAAGAACAGTTAGGGAAATCCGTCCATCTTGTTAAGCTAGAGCTCAGGTAACTGTTCCATACTTTAGACATTTGATTTATCTGGATATGCTATTTGTATTCATGTACTGTGTATTTATGTGATTTAAATGCCAGGAGAAAACAATGTGACATAGTCTGATGCATGATTAACATGAAGAACTTGCATCATAAAATATGATTTACAGCTTACTTAGTTTGCATTACAACATAAAGAACTAATTAGTGTTTATTTTTGGTATTTATGTAGCATAACACATGGTGGGAGTGGGGTGCCAGAAGCATTACTGAACCAGATGTTTGGAAATAATGGACTAGAATCGGAGGAGGGTATGAGCCTACTGATCAGCAGAAAGCTGCTGAAGCTCATGAATGGAGATGTTCGCTATCTAAGGGAAGCAGGCAAATCAGCTTTTATCCTCTCGGCTGAACTTGCTGCAGCTCATAATTTGAAAACTTAAAGTTTTGGAAAAAGAATAAGATGATGCAACACAATCTGTTTTGTACATCATAAAGAGGACGGAGCTAGAAATTAATTGCATCCAATGTAACTCTATTTGTTTCACGTTTCTTTAACTACTTCTTGTAACGTACGTTGTAGATAATGTATTATCAATCTTATTCTCATTCCTTCATCTATTCTCAGTCCAACTTTTCTTTATTTATTCCTTCAGCAAACAGCAATCATCATGAATCCTTTGTTGCAAAATGAAACGCTAAAACCTCTTCTATGTCTACTTTTTACCCATGGTTTTTGACTTAACTTTTTTTCTGCATGCAGCCGTTTAAGATGTCTTAAATTTGTTGGTTTGTACATAGATTACCTGTTGTTTATACTTGTGAATACAGTTTTATTTATACGTTAGTTTTGTTTCTTTTATCTAGCGAGTACATTTTACAACTATACGACTAATGATTCACATTCGGATCAATGACCAAAAAGAAGCTGAAAAAAAAAAACAGTTAAAATAATTTGGACATAAATAAAGTCATTTGAACTTGCAACAAGAATGAATTAACAAATTGCATGGTTTTCAAGTTTTATGAAAAAGGAAAGCAGTTGTTAAGGGATCTTGTAATAACAATATTTTTATCGCGTAATCTAAACGCAGGGTAAGACTTTTATTTGTTTAAATCTCTTTCATTTCCTTAGCATTCAAAATTTCCCCCAATTTTTAAGCATTAAATATTTTGCACTAAAATTCCACCCAAAAGGAGAGGAAACAAGGTTCTAAGGCTAGGCCAGTGCATTGAAAGTTTGTAATATTTTGACTAGAATTGCCAAAACTAGGTGCTGAAATGTAAACGCTGCTTTTAGAGTAAAAACACCTCCCTTTTCCCAATGGGCCAAGCCTTTGAAAACCAGGAGTAACGGGCTCGGGTTCAAAAACTCCCAGTTGGAGAAACTAAAAGAAAAAGTCAAAATTGGAATGTGGAAGAGTGAAGAGTGAAGATAAAAGCCAAGTTTGCTTCAACACCTTAAACCTTAACCTAGACGAACCTATTAAGGAGCAAACAACAAAGTTCTCTGTAGTGTCTATTATTTAGTGTTAATCTAGCATAGCATGGACATCAAAACCTTTGCTTTCACCGCATCTTCTCCGCCGTTACCGGTAATCGCAGCAGCCAGTCTCGCCGGAATATCTCCCTCGATTGATACCTCTCTCCCTCCTGACTCAGCCCCTACATTTCTCTTCTCCGATGGGTACATTTCCGATCTCCTCTCTATTTTGTTTGTTCAAATTCTGCAACTTCTCGCATCCCCAAAGTTCATTTCTCCAAAGTCTTCAACTTTTCACACCCACTATGTTTATTTCTCAGAGTAACAACTAGCAGCACTGGTTAAATGCTTCAATATAAAAAAAAAATCAGAAATGTCGTATTTTTTTATGTGCGTTGAAGTTCGTTTTCAACCCTAGATGACTGCCAATTTTTTTCTTTTAAAAATTGAATTTTTAAGTCCCCCTTTTGTGTAGCGTCGACAATTTTGGAGCCATGGTAAACATTTAGTATGTTTATGATGTAGTGTGATGAGGGTTTTAAGTTTAATATTTACTGGACTTTCATTTCCGTGTGGCTACCCTTTTAAATGGATTTTGGCAAGGTTCAATTTGGTTCCTGTGTCTATTGTACTAAATAGTATCTCTAAATTGAAGAGAGAGAAAACAAGGGCTTATGTGATGGCTAGATATTAACCCCTATTCTCCTACAGGCATTGCACCCTTGTCTACTATCTATTATTAGTTGATGAGTGCGTTTACTTTGCAGGCTAAAGTTGCAAGGAACTTTTGCTCTTCTACGTTATATTGGGCGGGTTGCCAGTCTTCCCAATTTCTATGGGCAAAATGCATTTGAATCTAGCCAGGTGATTTTCTTTGTGTAAGATAATATAGTAATGCATAGAGTCTTTGAAGATGTTTTAGTGAAAATGGAAGGATGAGCATTTTTCATGACAAATATATAATGTTGCTTTGGATTAATCTCTTGAAGTGTTTTTCAATTAGTTCTTTCGTACGAATGTTTTTGCGTTTAGTTGGGAACTCACTATCATCTTTTTTCTTCATTTCCCTTCTGCTTTTTCAGATTGATGAATGGCTGGAGTATGCTCCTATCCTCTCATCAGGCCCTGCTTTTGAGAAAGCATGCAAATATATAGATGAGTACTTGGAGAAGCGTACGTTTTTGGTTGGTTATTCATTGTCAATTGCAGACATAGCAATCTGGGCAGGTCTTGCAGGTAAAGATTTTTTACGACGTCTATTTTTTTATACAACCTGCCTATGGAGGAGAAAATCACGGTGTTTATGATTGCACTTTGAGGTTATGGCTATGTTTTATCCATGCCAACAAACTATCAATGCAGGATCTACTAGGTTTAGTGTGTGGCTGTGTCTTTTGAACATAGGAACTATATTGTGGCCAATAATTTTACATAATGCTGTGGCAGTGTATAGACAAAAAACACCTATTCTATTTTTATTATGTTAGATTGGCAACCAATAGGTTATGACCCAGTACTCAGATAGATTCTGTGTGCTATTGTTTTTGCAGGTTCTGGAAAGAGATGGGAAAGTCTAAGGAAGTCAAAGAAATATACAAATCTTGTACGATGGTTCAATTCAATAGTGACAGAACATGGTACTGTCTTGAATGAAGTCACGTCAGCATATGTTGGCAAAAGAGGATTGGGAGAGCCAACAGCAAACAAGTCAAAAGACCAGTCAGCAATTACTGATAGAGTAAAGAATGTGAATGATGTATCTGAGAACCACAAAGGAGGAAGCAAACCTTCAGCAGAAATAGATCTTCCAGATGCTGAAGTTGGAAAAGTTCGCTTGCGATTTGCACCCGAACCAAGTGGCTATCTTCATATTGGACACTCCAAAGCAGCTCTGTTGAACAAATATTTTGCTGAGAGATACCAGGGCCAGGTTATTGTGCGTTTTGATGATACCAATCCTGCTAAAGAAAGCAATGAATTTGTGGACAACCTGTTGAAAGATATTGATACATTGGGTATTAAATATGAAGAAATTACATATACATCAGATTACTTCCCTGAGTTGATGGAAATGGCTGAAAAATTAATTCGCCAGGGTAAAGCATATGTTGATGACACTCCACGTGAACAAATGCAAAAGGAGAGAATGGATGGCATAGAATCTAAATGCAGAAATAATAGTGTAGAGGAGAACATAAAATTGTGGAAGGAAATGATTGCAGGAACAGAGAGGGGCTTGCAGTGTTGTATCCGAGGCAAGTTGGATATGCAGGACCCAAACAAATCACTACGAGATCCTGTTTATTATCGTTGCAATCCAATGCCTCATCATAGAATTGGAGCCAATTATAAAGTGTATCCAACTTATGATTTTGCTTGTCCATATGTTGATGCTAGAGAAGGAATCACACATGCCCTGCGATCAAGTGAATACCATGACCGTAATGCTCAGTATTACCGGATTCAAGAGGACATGGGTCTTAGGAAAGTTCTTATCTATGAATTCAGCCGGTTAAATATGGTCTACACTCTCCTCAGCAAACGAAAGCTTCTATGGTTTGTGCAAAATGGGAAAGTTGATGGATGGGATGATGCACGATTTCCTACTGTCCAAGGAATTGTGCGTAGGGGTTTGAAAATTGAAGCGCTGATACAGTTTATTGTTGAGCAAGTAAGTAAAAGTTCTTGCTTTCATTTACTAAATATAGAAAACCAAGTATACATTCTCTTTCAAATTAGAAATGATGTGTAGAATGTGTTTATCAGTTGTTGTGATTTTTTGTGTGTGCATTCTTATATTGGTCATATGCTTATGAATATTGATGACTCTTCTATAATACTATACAGGGAGCATCAAAAAATCTCAATCTGATGGAATGGGACAAGCTCTGGACCATTAATAAGAAGATTATTGACCCTGTCTGTCCTAGACACACTGCTGTCATTGCAGACAGACGTGTGTTGTTGACTCTCACTGATGGTCCTGAGAAACCGTTTGTCCGCATCATACCTCGACACAAGAAATATGAAGCTGCCGGAGATAAAGCTACAACTTATACTAAAAGGATCTGGATTGAGCATGTTGATGCAGAGTCTATATCAGCAGGTGAGGAGGTAACTCTGATGGATTGGGGAAATGCCATAGTGAAGGATATAGAGAAGAACCAAGATGGAAATATCACAGGGTTGAGTGGTGTTCTGCATCTTGAAGGATCCGTGAAGACCACCAAATTGAAACTCACTTGGCTTCCTGAGATAGATGAACTAGTTAGCCTGACATTGGTGGAGTTTGATTACCTAATTACAAAGAAAAAGGTATGTGTTCATCCAGTTGTTTCAGCCCATCGGTTTCTATCACTAAAAATCTAGGAAATATAAATTAAGAAAAAATATAGGTGTTGTTTGGTTTGAAAAAAAATGATTTTTTTTACTTTTAATTACACAATTGCCAGCTTATTTACTCCTTGTTTCTTGTTTTCCTAAGTTTGTGTTAGATACACTGAAAACAATAAAAGTTGTTTCCACTATTTCTTACTGAAGTCTTTGAAAATTAAAACAAAGTGATATTTTTAAATTAAGATTTTCTGGAAGCAAACAGCATAATAGTATTTTTGATTTTGTTAATGTTTTGTTTATACATAGTTTATATCTTATTTTTGGAGCCAAATTACCCGAGTAGAGTGAATCTATTATCATTACTTCTAAAAAGTGTCTTATGAAAGCCTTCAGACCTCGTTTGACCCATAAGAAAGCCACTACTATTAATCACCTCACCACTATTCATAGCTGCCACCACTACATAGTACTCGCTACTATAACCGTTGTTGCCACCTCCACCCAACTCTCCTGAGGAATTTTTTTTCTATGTGGATATTTGTCTATGCCATTTGAACTGGCCCAATTTTAATTGTAATCACTGCTATTAATAAATTTTTGTTAAAAGTGATACTTGATGTTATTCTTTGACTGCAGCTTGAAGAAGGGGAGGATTTCATTGACGTGCTTAACCCATGTACCAAAAAGGAGACTTTAGCATATGGGGACTCCAACATGCGAAATCTTCAGCGTGGAGATATATTGCAACTTGAGAGAAAGGGATATTTCAGGTGTGATGTACCCTTTATTCGCCCCTCACAACCCATTGTGCTATATGCAATCCCTGATGGCAGGCAGCAGACAAGTTTGAAGTGATACTTTTTACCTTAAAACTGTTTGGAACACAACGCCCTTTCTCACTTTCACATACTGAGCATTGTTGGTGATGAGGATTGCAACTTTCTGGAACAATAATGTTTACCAGCGCACTGTATTTTATGTTTATAAGCAAACAATTATAGTGGATTTTGACTAACAATTGGATAAGTCTTTGTTTCTCTTTCGTGACAAATTGCTGTAGCCTTTTGAAAATGCTTCTACTTATTTTACGTTTGCTTATGCTGATAAAGAATCATTTATAGTAACTGGATTATTAGCTTAGTATGTTTGTTTTTTAGAGAAGATAAAAAAGTAGACAAATTTGAATTTTTATTTTTGAAAGTTAACTTAATTTTCTCTCTAACGAAAAAAGATGTAGTGTACTGTTTATTTATGTTCTTCTCATCTAAAGAGATTACTACGGAATGTTTGAGTAGGGTATTCTAGACAAAACGTTTTTCTCCTTTACTTAAACAACCTATATAATATAATGTACACATTATGACATACTGTAGTTTATTACTTTATTTATTACACATGAAAAGTTTGATCCCCGTTCCTTTCTATCCATGATTTTATTTATTACCTTGTGATGATTTACACGAGGAAATAGTTTTATTTAATTAAATTCACTGTTAATTTTTTGTTTAATTTAATATAAAGGTAAGAAATTATTTGTTTAGTTTAATGAATTTTTTGTTTAATTTCATTTACTTTATTGCATATTTAAACAACTCTAGTGTGTAGCTTAGATATTTGAGGTAAAAAAGATATTTATTCATAGTATAAGTTTGTTGTTTCTATTAAAAAAAAGGTTGTTTTCGTATATATTAGAATTTGGTTGTAGTCGGAATAGCTATCGAGAAAATTTAATAGTTTGTATTTGATTGTTCCGTCTACAAGTCGGTTTATATTCAATAGGGAATAGACATATTGTGTAATTGTTTTGTTAAAGTGTAGTTGGTACATATTTGTCATTATTTATTATAATTTTAGATGAGGACTATGTTTGTTAATCATGTAATGTATTTATTAGATTTTTTGGACAAAGTTAGTTTGCTATAACTTCTTTTTTTTGGGCCACTAGTTTGGCCTCTTTACACATTGATAACTTATGAAAGTTTACATGGAGATCTATTCAGATCCTCGAGTAGGGATAGCTTATTTAGATCTTTAGTCAGCGCCCTTTTTTGGTGATGACATCCTGACTTATTATTTTATACGAAACTCCTTCAACTTCTCTTTGTCGCAATTCATCGGGATTCGTCACCAGTTTCTTACACAGACTGTTTGAAAAAGGTTTTGACTTCATAGCAATGACATATGGTGCATGACTACCTTAAGATTAAGGTTGTGAATGTTTAGGGAAATAGGTCAAATCGTTCCATGAATATACACAATGATTCCGTTCTCTATTGCGTTGTGTTAACTAGTGCAATCGACATTAAGTGATGTGGTCTACTGGTAGCAAATTGTGTTCCAAACTTGGCTACCAAGGTGTCAAAGTAGTCAATTTAGTATAGTGGAGGGTGGATGATCTAGCTTAAAGAGACTCATTTTAAGAAGGTCGGGAATAACCTACATAGATTTGCATCTTTAAATGTTTATAAGCTGACTTGCGCGACATAAGCATCAACATGCTCATCGGGGTTTGTCGTGTTGTTATACTTGTTCAACATGGGACTTCTCCTGTTGTTGGGGAGGGATGCTTCCATTATACCTTCAGTGAATGAGTGTTGGCGAGACGTTGTGTTGAGGGTGTACACAGAGGTAGGGGTTTAGAATGCACATTTTGAGACCTATCAACCTCTTGCTTCCTTGGTAGGGTGTTCAGCTTGCACTCTGTTGGGTCTTGACGCTCATGTTCTGTGTGGACATGAATTGTCCCATTGCCTTCCAGCTTTTGCCTCATCCGAGCATTCTCAGTGCATCTATATTCTCAACGTTCTTTCTCTTTATCGTCTTGAGTTTCCTCTAGTCAATATGGTTGTCTTTAGTTTCTTATGGGGTACGTATATTATTGGAGGTCATGTTTCGCATATTAACTATGTTGTTCTTTCATAAGATTTTCTTTAATCTCACGTAAGGTCCAAAATGTTCTGACAAAATCAAATTAACTCATATAATCACAACTTTGGACTTTACCTTTTCTTTATGTCCATCTTCGTTCTCAGTCTTCGAATCTGGTATCAGTTTTCGATCTTGATCTTTGTCTCGATTTTAGTTTTGATCTCAAATAGTGATTTAACAAGTTTTCAAAAAGTCATTACCTTTTACTTTAAGACTTATACCTATTTATATAACCTTAGTTAAATTGCTATACATACATACATACGATTAATCTACATAAGTAGGCTCAAATGTCTCTTTAATCATGATTTTAGAATTGATTTACACCTCATTATTATAAATAAAGTAATTAAATAATAATCTTAAATACTAATTGATTTGCATAGTGACCGAAATGCCATCACATGAGCGTATGATATGAGCGTATTGGCATCATATTATGTGGACTTTTCGGACTATACAATAAATATAGTTATTTTCATCGTTGCTTGCTAAGTAGTGACAAGAAACAACTAAATCCCCGACGAGTAAAGTAAATGATAAAATACCTTTTGGAGGGTTAAAATAAAATTAAATATATTTACAGAAAATGAAAATGATTTAAACAGAGAAATTGGAAACAAAATATATTAATTAATAGTCTACTTTTGGATTACTCTCACGGATGCAAAGTCACACTCAACAAAGATCGTGTACATTAAAATATTAGATATTTTAGTTTCTGGAATTTTGAAAATTCCATCAGTCTAACTTTGTAAAGTCAGTTAATTTAATTTTTACCATTACCTTGTACTTGAAAGGACTAAATAAATGTTTTACAAATGATAAAATTTTACATATTGAAATAGTCTATTTGTAGTAATTGAAAACCTAATTTAAGATTCGGTTTGTACCATCAGATAACATAATATGCGGTGTTATTAGACTCAGCTTATCCTTGTGGGATCCATTTACCTATTATATGGTTACGCATTAACTGATTGATAAGTAAAGGTAAGGGAAAAAGAGAAGAAAAAGGAAGCAAAAGCTTAAAGCAAAGGAACATCATAAATATGAACAAACTCCACGCAAGAAGACATAAACCTATTATTTTGAGGTTTTTTAAATCAAAGATAGTGTTATATACTAATAAGCGGAAATGTAATCATCTTTCAAATTTAAATTACTAAGCTAATGAATATGTCTTTCGCATTTGCTCTCATTCTTCTCTTTTATCAGTTGTTCCAACCACGAATTGTAAGGTGACAAGAGTAAAAGAGAAGACAAAAAAAATCCACAAAGAGAAATTATTACATTATCTGGATCAATCTTCTAGAATATCATAGTTTCAATTTATCTTCACATCATATATAAAATCATGTTTTTCAACTTTTGAGAAAGAATGAATAAAGTGTATTTATTCTTGACAAGATACAAGGGCCAAAGCAATTTATTGGTTTTTACTTTTTAGGTGCAAGCCTGGACTTGATTTTCTGAACCTCCTTGGTTCCAACCTGGAAGGTCTTGGTCAAGACATGGTCTGGAACCGATGGTGTGGCAGCAAACAAGGTTGTAGCAATGGACTGTGTCCCTGGAAGTTGGCTATTGAAGGCTGAAATGACAGCAGCAGGGACATTGACATTGTTCTTCTGGAAGTGAACCAAGCCTTTGGGAAACACAAAGATTTCACCTTTGTTAATGGTCTTTGATATGAGCACATTGGCAGTGGTTATGAACCCTACATCTAGTTGCCCTTCAAGTACAAACACAATCTCAGTGGCACGAGGGTGAGTGTGAGGAGGGTTGATGCCACCTGGAGCATAGTCAATCCTTGAGAGAGACACACCAAGGGTGTTCAGTCCTGGAACTTTCTCAACATTGGCTCCAGTCACCAAGGAGCCAAAGGTGTTGTTTGTGGCTCCTGCTTTGGCTAGTATGTTGGAGAAGAAATCTGAGGCATTTACCTTAGATGCTTCTTTGCAGCTGAATCCATTCACTTTCACACCTGTTTTCCATCACAGTCTAGTTACCATTGGAGCAAACAGAGTATTGACATTTTTATCATACTATTCAAATCATTTTTTTCTTCCCTCAAAGACACTTGAAATTGAAAACTTTTAGCTATTTTAGCTATGCAGAACATGTTAAGGTACATAAAAAGTAAACTCCTATTATCTTTAGAATAAGAAGTGTCGGCCTTACACAATTGTACTTGCCAGTTGTGAATTATGCAGGAAAATGTTGCAATTATGACAATGTTAATTATGTTTTACGAAAAAAAACATAAATCAAAGGTTGTATTCACGTGTGCTGTGTTGATAAATAGGGGAAAGGGACAAGTTAATGAGGTAAGTGGGAGTACTATATTAGAGTTAAAATGATTAAACACTGGAGTCTGAATAAAGCAAAATTAAAGTAGTAGGTAGAAGAATTATGTCTTGGACAGTGATGTTGAGTTAGCGTGGTTTAAAGAAAACCAAACAAAGGAAAGAAAAAAAGAATTCAAGAGTAAAGAGAAAGGATCAAATTTAATTATTCAAGAGGAAAAAACTACTTATACAAAGAGAGGGGGAAGAGAAATTATTTTCATTGCAATTTTAAATAAAAAAAATCGGAATTTTTGCAAACTGAGCATCTTTATCAGTAACTCTTCGTTTTCTTCCATTCCAAACTGAATTGTAAGGTAAAATTGAGGAAAAGCTCAATTTTTCAGATCCAAAAACTAAACAATAGAATTTTTGAAGTTCAATTTTTTGAACTATTTTAGGGGTCTTTTATAATGAAAAAAAAAAATGTCGTAATTCTTAGTTGGATAGACATGATGCATGAAAACTTGCATAGTTCTATGGTTGTATAATGAATAGAATGAGAAAGAAAAAAAGGGAATAGAGTGGTGTAAAAGGAGGAGAACCTGAGGCAAGTCAGCGACACAGAGGTCTTGAAGAAGGTCAGGATCGGATGAGATGGTGGTGGCTAAGAGAAGAGCCGAAGCCACGAGAAGAACCAACAAGTTGGGCAGCTTCATAGTATACTTTGGAAGCCAATAAGTTGACCAAATGGAAATGAAAAAAAATGAAAAAGGCAAACTGGTTGGAAGTTGGAAAGTCTTGGGACGATCAACGCTGCTCTAATATTTATAGCATCACAGATATCCAAGCTTAGGTTGACAGGGGAAATGAAAAATGGGGCATTTATTTCTTCATTTTTGGACACCCGGGTTGTTTCTTCTACTTAAAGAAAAGTTATCCAGATGGATCATCCTAAACCCCCAAGGCAAACAATTACGAAGGCCCCATAGGCCAGATATTCGGGCCTTAGCTTTTCGTTTGGGCTCTTTTCAAGTTTGTCTCTCTTCGTAAATGAAATTGAGTAGTGACATATTGAGAATCTCACCTCATATTATATTTAATATTATATTTAGGTTACAATCACGTGGTACTTAAGTGATATTATACTCATGTTACAACTCCACATGATACTTACATAAACAGTTGTGACATTGAGGTAAAAAATAGGGTTGAAATGTATATTTGATACAGTGGAATATATATTTGGTCCAGCCCCAGTTGCTTCCTTTAGTGCCTCTCCTGCTTCCATTTGTAATAGCAATTTGAAACCAAATTAACTAATAAATATATACTTTAAAAGTTATTATAAATGAAATTTATTTTTATTAATTACTATAATTGTAAGATTAAACTATTTTAATTTCCATGAAAAACATTAATACTTTTAATAATACATAATTGAAAATATAAATATATTTCTAAATATTAAATATATAACTTCATCTTATATTTAAGTCACATAGAAGTTAACTATCTCAACTATGGATTATTAGAAAAAAAACAATATTAAAAAAATACTATTAAATAATTTTTTAATATATATATATATATATATATATATATATATATATATATATATATATAATTTTTAAGTAATAATATTTTAATAAAACATAATTAATGAAAATATAAATACATTTTTAAATATTAAAAATATACATATTAAATTTATATTTAGTCAATGTATTTAGAAATTAACTATTAAGTATTCATTTAGAGAAAAAAATATTTAAAAATACTATTACAACAATTTATTTACTTTTATTACTATTATCATCATTATATATGTAACGTCTTTTTTTAAAGTACTAATATTTATAATAATACATAATTAATGCAAATATAAATATATTTGTAAATATTAAAAAATATAAATCAAATTTATGTTTTATTTACTGTAGGTTAACTATATTAAGTGCTAATTATTAGAGAAAACAATATTTAAAAATATATTTTTTAATTTTTAAGTGTTTAATTGTGTTCAAAGTTGAACCTCTATAGTTGAATCCCTTAAGTGTTTAATCATGACTGTATAAGTGTTTAACTGTGTTAAACTTCCTGACCACCCACCACATCACAGTACAACCAGCAATTATGTAGTCACCTGATCTCCATACTTCAATCCCGTACATGTTTTGCACCATATAATTCAATACAAGTGTGTCTTACTTCACTAAGGACCACCTACAAATGACATCGACTAAGGGATATATCTACTGCGCCATGACATCCCCTGCACATAGTAAGTGTTTAACCTTCTTCATGTAAGTATTTAACTAAGTTTAATTGTCTGACCACACACCAAATCTATCATTTATGTGCCCCTGACCTACATAGTTGACTCTCTTACATGACTTACATGACTATATATAGATGATGTTTAATTGTGTTCAAAGTGTTTAACCATGACTGTATAAGTGCTTAACTTGTTCAACTTTCTGAACAACACCAAATTCACCATTTATGTGGCCCCTAACCTCCATAGTTGAATATCTTACATGACTATATAAGTGATTAACTATGTTCAAAGTGTTTAACCATGACTGTATAAGTGTTTAATTGTGTTCAACTTCCTGACCACCCCCCACAACACAGCACAGACAACAATTACTTGGGCACTTGACCTCCATATTTCAACCCCGTTTTGCATCATGTCATTCAATACAAGTGTGTCTTGCTTTACCAAGGACTACCTAATGACACCACAAACACTACACATTAAAAGTGTTTAACCTATATATATATATATATATATATATATATATATATATATATAAACACATATA
>Ga0209700_103889_pt1 | contig 27879 bp, 8 predicted proteins | sample SiratroredBW_FD_187528 | JGI IMG/M metagenome (GOLD analysis project Ga0209700, IMG submission 187528) | Root nodule microbial communities of legume samples collected from California, USA - Siratro red BW (SPAdes) (version 2) | ecosystem: Host-associated > Plants > Roots > Nodule | place: USA... | reverse complement strand
ATTAAAATAAACAACTTATTTAATCAAATGATACATGTAACCAAGTAAATTTCATTATAATTTATCTAAGATCCTTCTTATGTTAGCAGTTTATCAAATTTTAAGCATTTATTTAGTTTTTTTTTTGTTTTTTTTTTACTTTTCATTAGAAATTCTATTAAATTACGTATAAATAATCAATTATATTCTCTGTGTAACATTTTATGTTGTTTTTATTATAATTAGTACACATCCTACTCATAGAAAAAGAAGAGGTATTAGTATAAATAATTTTTCCTAATTGTTGCATCACACAATTAGATATGATATGATAGGAAATTTTTCTCTACACACATTTAAAACTCATTCATCAAGTCATATTTTTTATTCAATTTGAAATACAACTTAACCCCTAACCCAATCAATTAAATTGAGTTTTAATATAAGATTGGTGAACTCAATCCAATCCATTAGTCATATAATAAATTTTAAAATTTTAATTTATCATTGTGTATTGTATAAGAAATAAATTGAATTATGTTATACATCAGTTTCGTTATTTCTTTTGTAACTTCTTGATTTTCTAGTAGTTGAAACCATGGTAAGACTTTTCTTTCAAAAAGAATAGGAGCAATGGTCACTTTTTGCTCATCAGGAGTGTTATATAATGTGAAAAACTTTTCAGTCTTGTACAACCAAGTCATTGCGTCATCAACAATGAACCGTGTAAAATTCATCTTCATAGAGCGAGGATGAGAAACAATTGAAGTAAAAGGCTGGACTAGAGAGTCATTACGAGATTTCAGGAATAGTTGATGTAATCCCTACTGATCAATCTTCTCAAATCGTTGATCCATTTGCATAAATCAATCATGATGCAAACCCAGAGTCTCCGAAATGCATTTCAGTTGTCCTTGTATATCTTTCATTCTTGTGTTGTCAGCCATGAATAACTCGATGAAAGCACCAATGATACGATCTGTATCTAAAATCAAAAGGAAATACCAACAAAGAGTATGTGTGCAATATTGTTCATATATTCTTTGAAATAAACCAGTTTCTATAACAACAACTAAGAAATAACGAAAAGTATTATAGCAACCAATATTTGCTCTTATTTATAACTCTCTGATATCACCTGGAAATGAGAATCAACAATAAGCAATGATGCTGCAAGAAATTAGAATAGTAGATGAGAGAATGAAGAACTCAATAACAAAGGAGAGGAGAACTACTCACATTCCACACACGGTCTCTTCTCCTACCCTTCAGTATATATAATTCTATAGCCACTTGGATCGTTGGCCCATTCTAGTGCTCCTCTTCACTTCTTCCATGGTCTATGAATTTTTTATTTTTGGGTCCATTATATTATTATTTGTATGACTTCCTTACCCAAATATTCTTTAAAATATCTTTAATGGAAGACTTTTATGTCATATTATTATAAACTTGATTTTCTTTCTAAATAAAATAAAAATAAATTTTTTTATTTTTAAGAAATGATTCTTATTATCAATACAAAATACAGGAGACCAATTAATTCAACCCACTAACCATTGATCCATTAACCATTAATTCAACCCACTAATATTTGGTCTAGATTTGAATTATCAAGTCAAATAATTTTAATTGGGTTGAGTAAAGGTCTTTAGTAAAATCAAAACAAACTTATCAATATCTCTATATATTAATCTTATTCACATTATTATGATTGTCATGAAAGATTTTGTACACGATGATGAAGAGCAAAATTTGCAATTATGACTTTCTAGAAATTTTCTTTATCATGTAATATGAATGCAAGCATGGACCATGCTTATGTACTTTTTGGTACTATCATAAAAAGTTTTACTTTGGATGCATATTTTTTTTTTAATTAGGAAAGAATAATTGAATAAAAGGAAATATTTTAAAATATCCAACCCTTTAAAAAAATATTAAAACAAATAGACCTTTATCCCTATAAAAAAATTATCTTTCAAAAAGATTGAAAATCACATTATAAATGTCCTTCCATGGTAAATATGATAGGTACTAATTGGTTATGAACTGGTTACTTTATTGGATAAAATGCAAATACACAAACTTTGGAGTTAAAAGAATCTGTGAAGTGATCATTATAATTAAAAAAATAAGAGAAAATTATTAGCTGAATCCAAAAAATTTTAAATTCACTATAAAAAAAATTGAATTTACACATGGATAAAATTTTATATATCCGTATATGTAATGAATTTTTTCTATATTAACAATATTCATAATAATATTAATAAATTTTTATGATAATAATATTATTAATATTATTATTAATAATAACAATATAATAAGAATATTAATAATGATAATAATATTAATATTAATAATAATAATAACTACAATAATAACATTATTTTAATATTAACACTATTATTATTATTATTATTAATAAAAATAATAATATTAACAATATTAACAATATTAATAATATAAATAATAATAATAATAATATTAGTATTATATATGGATTTTGAAATACAGATCTATATGTAAAAGTTAGTATATAATAATTTAGATATAAATACGTAAATAAAATTTCGTAAGTAATATTAATTTTACATATATAAATTTACATATGTATTTAATAATTTTATATGGATACATGTATGTACGTAAAATTATACAATGCTTTTTATATACTCATTTTTATTCAATATTAATATTCCGTACATAAATTGTGATTTTTATTTGGAACCTTTCACCAATCATTAGTTTACTATGCAAGTAAAGTACATTTAACAGCTTACTAAAATTGTGCATACTTGAAAAATTTGTGCAACATATTTCCAATGACATGTAGTGTTGTCAAGTGAAGTGAAAGATATGTGTAGAAAATATTTATATGCTAATATATATATATATATATATATATATATATATATATATATATATATATATATATATATTCTATGGCATAATGCTTACACCCTGAGCACCAATCACCTTTCAAGGACTTCTGTGTTTAAATGGTGAAAAGAAACTTATTAGATCAGCAATACTAACATTGACACGAAAAATATTAATATTTGATGAAGCAAATTGAAAGAAAAAAAAATGTTTGGAGAGTGAGCCTATTGAATATATGTTGTGACCTGTAATTAAAAATAGATGAATAACTCAGAAAAGACATTATTATTGCTATGTATTATTCAATAGTTAATCAGCTTCCAAACATGAGACAACGTAGACAACAGATTGAGTTTGAGGTTGGCTATATGATGTGGTTACTATTTATTGTTTTAAGGGTAGAAAGCTATTATTAGTATTTATTCTACACGTGAGACAAGCAGCCATGCCTTAATTATAGGATAAAGTTTTTGCTTTACATTCAATAATCATTCATTGTTTCACTATCCTAAGTTCTACACGCAAACTTATCTTTATGACACTGATTGATGGCAAAAAGAGGGTTGGTGATAATATGAACACATAATACTCTTTTTCTGTCCTACTTGTCCATCACATGTTTACCATGTTCATTCCACTGCAATACTCTTAACTCTTAAATCTAATAAGAGTCACATGTTTAAAAATAAAATTTCCATTAAAAGTGAATTCTATGATACAATCGTTATAACTCGAAAGAAATATACATGTTGTATCTTAATCAATATATATAAACTCAATTATGTAGTGTAATAAACACATCATATATATTTGATACTAGTAGAACTGAATGGTGTAACCCTTAACTAAGTTTACTTGTAATTTTTACCTAGAATAAGTCTATAAATTTTAAGCATTGAATTCATCTTATCCATTTAACCTAAAAGTCGACTAATCAGTCCTATATCCAGTGCATTTGACCGAGATAACTGATTTACGATGGAACTGATCTGAGAACCAATGAAATAATAATAAAAAACAGTAAAAATCTGGTTCAGGGGATCAATTTGATTTTTCCTTGGAAAAATAAAATTAATGCAAAGTATTTTCATTTAAATTTTTAATTCTAGATTTAAAACTTGTTATTAACAATGGTTATTATCGTAAAATTCTGAAACTTTGATCTGAGTTATGAAATATTTTATTTTATTTTTGATGTATAATTTTAGAAACCTTTACAATCATGTGTTGTTTTTTAGGATTTAGTGTTACTAAGTTTATGATATCATGTCTCTCCAGTATTATTTTATGCATTATCTAATAATAATAATTATTATTATTATTTATTAATATTTGTTTAATCACAATTCAAGCATTGAAATATTATTGAACCTTAAAATTATCTTGGTGGAATGGATGACCAGTGTAGTTTTCGGGGACATAATGTAAAAGTGGTGGGGAAATAAGATAAAAGAGTGATGGTATGAATAAGAGAAAAAAAAAAAAAAAAAAAAAAAAACAAGGAAAATATGAAAGAGAAAGCAAGTGTATCTTTATAAAGTTTTTGAAACATTACTATATATTACTCCCAGAACAATGATTAGTTATTTGTCTATAAAAATATCTCATTAAAAAATAAGTAGTAAAACAAGGCATCTATATTATTTATCATGCAAATAAGCCTTTTTTTTTCATAGTTAATAGATTTAACTTTAGAAGCAATATACTAGTTTTATTTTATCTTGGTAGCTAACTATGCTCATGGATAAGTGTTTCCCTAGCTATTCTAAACTTTTATATAAAAACAAAAACAAATTATTTAGAAGCATTTTATTTCCCAAAAGACCTATTGCATTGGAGATTGATTAAAAGATCAAAAGGCTACAAATGATAAAACTGTGATCTGGATATTTTTATTTCAAGTATCAAGTATCATCTAACTGTACTGGCAAGCCATAAAAAAATGCAACAGATTGATTTATTATGGAGTTGCTGCCAAGAAATCATGCCTTTATTTTAGCCTTCTGGAGTTACGTGAAAGTAAAACATTTTGGCTGAAATTAAAGAAGCAGACCTGTTTTGTCCTCAATGCATTTGCCCTACTTCTATTTGTATAGTTAGCAAAAAGTGTTTGTTATTTCTCACACAACATGATTCTCTGGCCCCCTGCTTCTCATTTGTTAACTTAGTGCAACAAATTCTAACGCAAAGATTCGTTTACATTCACAAAACGGCAAGGAGGAAACCAGCCAAGATATACATCGAATAATATATATATATATAAATCGTATCACTTTAAAATTCAACCTTAACAGAACATTTTACCTCTAGAGAGATAGTATTCATATCTGGCCTTGTAAATATTCGTTTCTTCAAAATGTGACTTCAATTTAGAGCCGTGTTAACTCAAATTTTACTACTTAAATATTTGGAATGAGTTTGAAGAAAATGAGAAAAAAAATTTAGATGTTTTCTTCATTATTTAATTAGGAGGAACCTGTGTGAAAACATGACATCTTAGATCACAATATGGGTGGAGTTGCTTAATTGCTTAGTAAGATTTAGATAATTCTTTTTTTCCATTAGTGGGTGTTAAACTTGTGATTGTCCAAAAGTGTAGTGTGTGCATATACAGTGTCAACTGTGAGGTACAAGACAAAGCAAAGAAGTACTCATACGAAACAGGTCTCCTTTTGTGTACTTGTAGGTTGTGTCTCAAACGGAGAGGAGGAGAAGGGAAGAGTGAAAGGCACAAAGCACTGTGAGGGAAGAAAAAGTTTTAACCATGTGAGCGTGTTGTGTAGGATGAAAGAGGAGACATGGGGAAGAAGCAACTTTAATAACACTACATCATCATCATCATCATCATCATGCTGTGTCCTTTTTCAGAAACACACACCTTAACTCTCCAAATCTCTTAGAATTCTACGCTTTGCCTTCCTTTCTTTCCTCTCTCTCTCTCTCCTCATGATTTGAATACATAACTCGCTTTCTGTATTATTACTACTGTATACTATCATACATGTTGGTCAACTCTTTTGTTGGTTGCTGCTCCACCTAAAGCTTTTACTACAACGTTCCCTCTCCCTATAAATACACCATCCCTCATTCCATTCATTGCATCTTTCTCACACACAAACCCTATTTTCAAACCTTAAGCCAATGTGCAAGCAATATTATGACAAAGACCTCTTAGTGTAGATTCTAAACCTCAACATGTCGGATTCATTTGCTAGTACCTTTCACTCTTCCACTCCAAACATCACCCATGCAACCCCCAAAATCACCACATTATGCTCCATAGCCCAACCTTATTGTATTTGCACTCACTGTAACCACATCCTCGCCTTCAACCACCATGTTGGTAAGCCAAGTCAAATACTAAGGGCATGTTTGGATAACCATTCTAAGCATATTTCATGTATTGAATGTAGGGCTACTCTTTGTATCTTTTGTATCTTTGTATCAAATTCTCATCCATAAATATGCTCATAGTATAGTCTTCTTATTATTCTTTTTAATGTGGTTTATTAGTATTGAGTTGGTTATGGTAAGAAATTTGATTACTCTTGAGATAACTATTTATTTTCAACGTGTTGTATGGTGCAGGTAATGTAGAAGAGGAAGGGACAAATAACACAGGGTCCCATGGGCAGTCCCAACAAAGCACAAGGTGGAGTCCAACGCCAGTTCAGTTACTAGTCCTGGAGGAATTGTATAGACAAGGTACTAAAACACCATCAGCTGAACAGATTCAACAAATAGCTTCACAGTTGCGGCAGTTTGGGAAGATTGAAGGGAAGAACGTGTTCTACTGGTTCCAGAATCACAAGGCGAGAGAGAGACAGAAGAGGCGCCGCAGGGAGATGGAGGAAAATAATGCTGCTGCTGCTTCTTCTACTAGTGAAGGTGAGAACGAAAAGGTAGTAAGAAAAGTAGTACGTGTGGGAAATTCAGAAAAGGCAATAAGATAGAGGAAGGAGGTACATATACAGCTAGATATTATCATGTGCTAATACCACAACGTTTTTGTGGCCTTTGGGGCTATTCAAGGTTCTTTTAGTGGTCAAAAGATTCCTATATTATACATCACTCTTGCACTGATGATTAAAACAATGAGAGAGAGAGTGTATTATGATTTTTTTAGGATGCAAGATTTGACGTTGAATTTTGGGGGTGTTTGGATTTTGGCCACAGGGTTGAAAGAGACAGGTTGTGGAGTTAAAGAGACAAAGAAGTGGGCATCCACTTCAAACTGCAGTCGACATGCAGAGGTCTGTAATTACTCTTGGCTTTGTTCACGGTACTACTACAACATTTTATTCAGCTTTGTTAAGCAAAGATACCCCATAGATTATAGGAGACCAATAATAGGGTCTAATTATTTGTTCACAAGGTAAAATAAAAGATAAAGCCAAAATATAAAATTTACTTGGTATTCACACATAACAAAGAAATAAAAGAAAACAACAAGAGCTTTTGTATCTTGGAAAAAAGGAGAGCTTCAAAAGTTGCTTTTTTTAACTTTCTGTTGGAGCTGTTTTATGCTAGATCAGTTCAGACTTTCTTGGACTTGTGAATTGAATGTGAATTCTGAATTCTCTCCTCCCATTTTTCCCCCCTCTTTCTTTTTGTTTTATAATTTTAAATTGTTTTTACTGCCAACTTTTACTATCCGTATAATTTTCAGGAATCTGCTGCACTGGATATAGCAGAAAAGGGCTCTAATGGGTGGAGTCAGATTGAGGAGAGAGGCATACAAGTTTTGAGGAGAAACATAGCAGAAAGGAAGTTGCAATTGCAAGATAACAAGGAAAGACCTTGTTTCACTCCCACTACTATGGCAGCTCTTGCAACTTCACACAGAACACTTAACGCACAACTTTTAATCCCTCAAAGTTATAACACACAAAGTTTAAACTACTATGATGGAGAAAATGCAGATCCTCGAACCCTCGATCTATTTCCACATAAAAGGGATGACCAAGATGACATTTGTCTTGCTGAGAGGAAATCTATTTTCTGTGCCAGTGCTTCTATGGACACTGATATCACCTCAAGCCAGTATTTTGAGTTTCTTCCTTTAAGAAACTAAACGGAGCTGCTATGAGTATGTCATGTCATGTGATTTTTAGAATACATGTATGCACTTCTTTAACCAAAAATAATTTGCTGTAACGAATAATATATATATACATGTCTATGAATTTCTTTTATTCCGTTTTCATTGGGACTCGCAAATGTTTGGTCTGGTTTCTCTCTAGTGACTCAGTGATCATGCATGTAGAAGTCATGTACGCGTGCATTTGAACCTAATGTTTTTGTCTTGTTGACTACTTGGCGACTTTTCAGTTTTTGAGGCCTGGTTTTTGGGAAAGACGTGCTGGTCATAAACTCCATGTCTTTTGTTTTGAAACTTAAATAGAGCTACTCACACTCTCCTTTTACGTGGATAATGATTGATTCGCTAATAAGGGTCGTTGTTTTTAACAACCAGTATGTATAGTAGAGTCTCTATCTCTCGTTATCTCTGTGTCCATGTTCACATTGGGACATACACAGTGACAGAGAGAACAGTTCATCTCCACCATATATTATAACTGATTAAGACTGCTTTTACTTGGTTCTAAATCGTTTGTTTTGATTAGTTATTCTAGATTAGTCCTTCTAGTATGTGATACTTAGATGTGTATCCTTAAAAGTTAGAAAAAACAAAAAAGACAACTAAGGTTTAAGCAAGGAACAACTATATTCACAAGCTTCGTATACTAGGTAGTTCTCTAGTGTGTCTAAATTTCTTGATTAGAATTATTTTATATGTAGAATGAGGTGGAAAAGATGCATACAAGGTACCTTGATATATTTGACTATAATCACAACTAATATGTACTAGTGTGCTTGATACCTTTCCTTGTAGGTAGATTCATTTTGTGGCTGGTCTAATATGCATCCCTACCACGGGAAATTTGTTGGTTGTAGATGTCTACCATGGCCATCTTGAGAAGAAAAGTGCGACAAAGGAATGAATGAAAGGTGTGAAAATCTTACAAAGATTTAGCCGTACTTGACAATGTATACTAATCTACACTAATGTAATCAATATAGAGATTAAATTAATCAAATTATAATATATAATATATAAGTAAAGGTAAGCATTATGCTTTTAAGTTAAATTTATAAAGTTAAATTAGACTAAAATATTTTTTCTTAATGATATATATTAATTAGGATTGTTTTTTTTTTTATATTTCATGTATAAAAGAAATTAAATTTTATATAGTCCTCTAAAATAATGTATTATACTAATATTTGTTGTATTGACAAATTTTATGTTTTTCTTAGTATATACATTAATATAAAGTCCTAGTATTATTGATAGTTTAAAATTAGTAAATAAAAGTTAAACCATGGAAGATTAATTGTGAGGATTAGGAGGAGATAAAACAAGTAAAGGAACTAACCACACAAGAAAATTTGATATTATATTTCAATATATAATCTTTAAATTTTAGATTTTATGATCTTTATCTCAAGATACTAATTATACTAATTCAATACATATTTTCTTACACTTGCACACTGATACTAATCATATCAATTCAATGCAATCTTTTCTTATTTACACTCGAACACTAATGATATTTTTCTTGAATGTTTTTATAGATCTTTACTGATATACTTTCAATAATCTTATAAAGATGTATTTCAGCAGTGTAACTAGGCTTTTCTGAGGAATTCAAGTAGAGGGTGTTAACTCTATAAACTTTAGCCCACACAATGATATGATTATTGGGTGTTTTATAATATAAATATAGGAATCAAGTAAATAAAAAGAAAGAACAAATCAAAATATATAATGTGGGATGAAGGGAGCATTACAAGAAAATGGCCTATTGTTGATTAAAAGAAAAAAAGAAAATGGACTATTAGCATCCACTTACAACTCACATAAACAGAAAAAATTCAATACTATATTGTGATTAACTTTAACTTTGTGTTGGTTACCGACTCTTCAATACTTGAAGTTATAATGTTTTGACTGGTTCCAATTAGGAACACTACTAGTATTAACTAAATTCACGTTAAGTGAGATAATATATATTGAATATTAATTAATTATTTAAAAGTAACGTTGGTTTGACTAATTTAAACGATATAAACTTTAGTTATTTATTAATAAATAGTATTAGATAAGTTAATGTTAAATAAAATATTTTTTTTAATATTATTTAATTTGTATCGGTTTGATTGATATTAATAATAATAATTTTAAAAAAATTCATATAATGTCTCTATTTTTAATAAAAATAGAAAAAATAAAAGAAAATTGTAGTGAATAAAGGTGGAGATGTATTCTAAGGATAGGGAAATTATTTTCACAGTTTAGAACACAAATGTATGGTGTTGAAGAATTTATATACCTCATACTACGTAACTTGTGTTTGTGTTGTTTTCTGTTTCAGCATATGAATTTAATAGCTTTGTACCATTTAATACAGAGAGTTGGTTGATAAAGAAAAAAAAAACTACATCTGACTTATAAAAACCTTGATATAAGGAGATAGATTGGCATATACATGTGTATATCACTAGTTTGGCCCGCTATTTGATGTTTGTTTACTAAGCTATGAAAATATAAGTTGATTTTAATTTATTAAATAATTTAATTTAATTTTTTCTATTTCTTTTTCTCTTTAGAAAATCAATATGTGAAGAAGTTTTTCAAACAAACTCTAATGAAGTACATTTCAGTAAAAACAATGGTATAAGAACAATTATTTCACACTATAACTGGAACTTCGTAAAATTATTTCCACTTATAACAATAATTTATAGAAGTCAGTGTGACTCTTGATTTATATAATTACTTTTATGATTATTATATATAGTGATTTTTTAGATAATTTAATTTTTAAAATATGTAATCGTATAATTAATATTTACTTAAATTTTACTAACATGTTATACATTCTATTTAATGAACTTTAGGAGGTTTTAAATTAATTACGAAGTAGGACTTGTGTTGCTGACGTATGAGAATTTTAATTTTTTTCATTGGCAACAGTATATATTATAAGCAAATTAATTGCTAAATGATTAAAAATTATAAGCAAGTAAGATGATTTTTTTTTTACTAACAATAATCCTTAACGGATTAATTTTTAAGAAGCAGAAATCAAATGAAGTTTTGTTTCTTCTAATTAAGTTTTCTGTACACATATTCACTAATAATGGAATCATATTAGTGTGTTTAAAAAGTATAGATATCTACTATAATTATGTTAGAGCTTGGTGATATATGCAAAATGATTGTGTGAGTGTGTTATTTATTTTATATAAGATAAAGTTGAAATGAGTTAAAAAGAGTTTTAGGCTTTAACTTTGGCTTTTAGTGCCTAAACAAGCAGCTTCTTTCCACTTTTAAGGGGTTTCAGCTTTTTGCATTGGATTTGTTTGGATGTTATGAAACATTTGGTAAGGTGGTGATTATGAACACATAGATCTGTCCATGTGGAATATTCCCTTTTTCATTCAAGTTAACAAAGTGCATTATGCTATGAAGAGGTGATTTTACAGTTGAGATTGAGAAGAAGGAAAAAGTTATTGGAAAAGAACTAATTGATTGGTGTCTTGTATGGGGGAAAAATCCCTTGCCCAAAACATCTCATTGCTTAAAGGAATGAATATTCATTCAACTTAGGAGATATCCAGAGGACAACAAGGGAGGCAAGATCAAGTTCAGTGGAACCCTCTAGAAGGAAAAAAGCTTCACTTTGCCAGAAATAACTATTGAAAACAATTTTACAACTAAAATTAAAGTGATATACTCTTTAAAAGAATAAAAATATACTTTAAAAAATCTTTTACATGCTCAAACATTAAATTAGATTTTTCACTTTAAAATATAATTAAATTGACAGCGTTTTCCAATTAAGTTGTTGGTCATTTGCCAGCAAACAATATTAGTCTGTACAAATTAATTGCTTATTTTTAAATATTTGTATTATGTAAAAGCTTACAAAATTCTTTTTATTTCTTATTTCTTAAATAAGTCCTCTCCATTAATTGTGTTAATCTTTTGCTAAATCTCATAAATACATTTGAAATTTTAATTGATGTTATAAGGATATATTTGTGTTATCCCTGACCCAAGCTATGGCATCTCAGCAGGGTGTATATCTATCTATATATAATATAGAGATATATTGAATTACACTTGTTTTAGTTTTTAATAAGTTATATTTTGAATCTATTCAATATAGAAATAAAGGTGTGGTTGTGTATCAATTATAGGGAATCATCGTTCGAGGTGGTATGATAATATTTTTTTTAGTTAGTCCACATATGTACTGTATGAGTTTCTGTTATAGTAGATATAGTCTGTATATGTGAAACTGATATAATATAGAATATTTTATAAAAATTGATGGGTATAATAAACTATGTGATTTATATCACACGGATATGTCAATGGTAGAAGTCATATATAAAGATATAAATTTAAGACCTGGATTTAGTATATTCACGTAACAAAAAATTTAACAATTTAAGTTTCAAATAAAATATTAAATTATGAGAATCAAAAATATTTTTTTATTAAAAAGAACTTTATTTTAAAGAAATATTCCATAATAATAAATAATTTTAAGTTGAAATATATCGCTAAACTAAGTCTTATAAAACTCCTGTAGAAAAAATACTCAAAAAGCTAGGTAGGAGTAACTGCAAACCCAAATAATATTCAAGAGATTAATTAGGAATAACTGCGAGACTAAACAATACTCAAAGTTTATTTCACGTTATTAGTCTGCTTAAGTAGAAGTGATTTGTGAAAAGAATACTTAAAGGGTTAGGTAAGAGTGACTACAAATCCAAACAATACTCAAGAGATTAGTTAGGAATAACTACGAAGCTAAACAATATTCAGTTTATTTCACATTATTAGTCTGCTTAGTAAAATTCAATCTATTTATTGGGAGTTAGATATAATTTGTTGCGACAGATGAACCAATATAACATGTGTATTTTTCTCTCTTCCTTATCTCTATTATATTATATTTTATTGTAATTTGTACTAATTAAAAATAAGTATTTAGTTGACTAAATTAGTTAAGCCGTAAAATTTGCATTTGTTATACTTTATCAAATGTAAAAGTGGTTATCTTATCCTTTGACAATTAATATTGTCATATGAATAAAAAGTTTTTTAAAATTAATTAAAACACAATTCATCTCTTCTTTTTTTTTGTTTTTTTTTATATTTTATAGTTATCTAAAATTTATGCCAACTCATACTCAATTTTTTATAATTTAACTTTTTTTTTTGAGTTTGAGATGCAAATGCAAATTAAAATTTATAATATATTTTGAATATACAATTGTTTGACAAGTTTTACTTTGTTGTTATATTTGACTCGTAATAATAAATATTAAGAGATTGACAAAATTCTTTTATAGATATGTACATCGTTTAAATCATTTATTCTACTTTATTTAAGATTGTTGATTTTTTATATTGAATTCATGAGTGAACTTTAGTTTCTCATTTTGATATTTAATAAAATAATTATTATAGTATTAATTGCTTTATTAAATCTTAAATTGTTTGATTGGACAATTTAGAAAGACTCGTCCTTATTTACTTGATTAGTGTATATGCATTAAGTCTTGTCTTCTATTTTCATGAAATTTTGGTAAGTGCATTTTGTTTTGTTCTTTATAGGTAAACTTGATTATGATGAATTTAATATAATAGCTTTCATGTCCTGTATTAAATATGTTTGTAAAATGATACTCTATGAAAATAAGAAATAAAACTTTTAAGTGTACATTAATCAAGTACAAAATGATGTCTTTCTAAATAGAATAAAGGAACACATTTTAGACAAAAGTGAGATATGTATTCTTGATATAAGTCAATTTTCACTGGAGTATTTTGGAAATTAATCAAAGTTGAGTAAATTCATCTTACATATGTTTAAAGAGTACAACAATGAAGTTGAACAATTTTTTAAAGTTGTGCAAAAAAATTAATCCAATAGCAATGGAAACTTTTATTAGCTTGGATTAAATGAGGTATAAATAAGCGAGTACAACTAGGATATATAATACAAAAACATCTTATTTATGATGAGTTTTGAATAATTGCATAATAAAGACATGACACTATGAAGTAATTGATATTCTATAAGTATTTCACATTATGAAAAAGAAATGATAATGGAAGATTAAATAGAGGATAGATGATTCATGATGAGGGTCAAGAGCTTTTATTAAGTACATGCTTCTTCTTAATATGATATATTGAAGAGTAATTCAGAAATACCTTCAGTTACAAGTTTCAAATAATTCTTCTACTTTAAGACTTGTAATTTAAAGGAAAAAAAACTAATATGATAGAAGTGATAAAAGTTTCATTGAATCACTAAAATTTTTAAAGGAGATGATAATAAATGACAACACCTTGTCAAATTGTATATATCAAACAAAGAAAATATTTTATTTGATGATTTTGAAATAAAAAAATACATATTTATTTATAATGATATACATAAAATATTTAGATATTACACTATAAAATAAAAGACAAAGATAATTACAAAGAAAATGAAATGAAATGAAAAATTATTCTGCAAAAATTTTACGGTTAATCTTAAGGTTTAAGAGATTATTTGCTAGTAAATAATGTAAAAAAAAACATATAACATCATCTTGTATAACATTAATTGTCTCAAAACTAATATTATTTAACATTATTACACTAGGAGATTTAGAAAGAACTTTTTATATCAATCCTACATGCAACAAATTTAGAAAATTTTCATTTTAATTACCAGTTTGGTACCAACTTAATTTTAAGATCACATATTTTTTAACGATTCTTAAAAATTATCGTTAATATATTTTTTTACTAATGTTAATAAAACAAGAAATTAAATTATTTAACCGAGTTGACACTATTTAGAATAAAATAAAATTGAATTATTTTTTATATAATATTTAAATGGATTCCTAATTTATCAATTTCCATCCGACTTACTTTTAAAAATTGGAAATACGAATACTCAATAATAACATTTTTACAAGATAGATTTAAATTCAGTTTTGTTGATTATATTTTGACGAATTAGTAATTTTGGTCACTATAAAATTTTAATAGTAGTTTTATAGTTTTTAAAATTTAGCAGATTTAATTTAATATTATTATACTATTTAATTATTAATAGAAAATTTTATATATTTGTAAATGATATAGTATTAATTACTTATTTACATAATATATTAAGAACAAACTTTAATACATTAACATACTAACATAGCTTAATTTTGAGAAACTGAAAAATTAATTTTTACAGTTCAAATTTTGTAGAACTCAAAATTGTAAATTATAGTAACCAAAAGTTAGGGTGTGCAAGAATTAAATTTTTAAAAATCTAATCTAAATCCAAATATTTCAGATCTATATTTTATAAAGAAATAATTTGAATTTTTTAGATATAATTCTAAATAATTGAATTGGATTTTAATCGAAATCCATATTTTAAAAATATATATTATATATATATATATATATATATATATATATATATATATATATTAGTTTAAATTTAAAATTAATTTATTTTTAAAAATAATTTTTAATGTAAAAAATACTTTTTAGAATAAAAATTTAGCAGAATAAAAATTTAGTAGAATATTTTATATTTCATAAAATATGTAATTAATTTATAAATTTAAAAATAAATAAATTTTTTTATATTTAATGCATGTTTTCTGTATAACTAAACATAATATTTAGCACCCGTCCTAATAATGAATTTTCGGTATTATCCATTTATTAAGAATTGAAAAGAAAATATTCAAAATGGATTATCAATCCATTCAACTGACCTTTTACTTTTAAAATGTTGGAAATATAGATACTACAATAATAACATCTTACTTGATAGATTTAAATTCAATTTTTTTATTATATTTTTATGGAATTTGTAATTTTGGTCACTATAAAATTTAATTGTACTTTTATTGTTTTCAAAATTAAGCAATTTTAATTATTATTTAATTACTGATAGAAAATTTATCATATGTATGAATAATAATTAAAATAATCACTACAAGAAAAAAAAACTATTTATTCACAAATTTTAGATACTAAAAAAAATGGTTGTTAGTTATAATTAAAATAATCACTAAATTAAATTTTGCTTGTTAAATAACTATAAAATAAAATTAATAATTAAATTTAGTGACCAATTAAGTCAAGATAATTAGTACATAATATTTGTTACCAATATTCTAGTCACTTATATTATTAAATTTTAAATTAATCTCTAATTAAGTTAGTGACTAATTTTATCATTTTAAAGATTAATAGATTGGTTTCTAAAATCAATTTTTTTAGTAAATGTTAATTGCTTATCTACATCAAGATACATTTTCTGTTAATAATTATCTGCTAAGTAATGTTAAACTAAAATAACTTAATTTTGAAAAACTGAAAAATTAAATTTAAAATTTAAAATTTGTTGATCTCAAAATTGTAAACTATACTAACAAAAATACATCTTTCCATTCCGTTTTCTGAGGGCCTCTAAAAGTTTTAAAGCAACTGAGAATTGAGTTTTGATGAAATAACAAATAACTGGAGTGTACTTATTAAGTAATACCATAATAACAGTATATAAATTGCCTATCATAAATAAAATTCAGTCACAAGTTTTTCTTAATCTATTGGGAATAATAAAGACTAATCATGTTACGTATAGCTGAATGGAGGAGTTGAACTCATATAAATGGATCAAAGTATCATAATTAGAAAGGCATATAACTTTAATTTTATGTACTGAGATCTTGATAACATGCAGACACATTTAACAAGTGAAAAAAAGAAAGAAATAGTAGCGTAGGTGAGTGAGGTGACGTTGACCCAGCAAGAGCAGAAGTGAAAGATCATGACTCAACCCTGAGCAGGAAGGTACACAAGGTGAAGGAGGAATTGAAAGAGAGAAGAAAAAAGAAAAAGAAAAGGGTTGCATTTATGTGGCAATGAGGCAGTGATAATTGAAGAGGGAAACGAAAGAAGGGTTTGTCTACGATTATGCAAAACTAGAACTTGCAGGATTGTCATCACTGCTGCATGTCTCTGTGCAATGTGTGTGTGTGAGAGAGAAAGAGAGAAGGAGGAAAAGGACACAGAGAACACTGTAGAAAGAAAGAGAGAGGTAATAAATTAAGCAAAGGTTGGGAAGAGAAAACCCTGAAAAGAAAATGAACTAATGGAGGTGGCTATGCAATATAATGTTACTATGCTTCTGCCACTGTCCTTAGACTCTCTTGTCTGTCTGTCTCTTCTCACACCCTACAACACCATATCACATCATTCACTAACACCTTTGTGATCCATCATCTGTCTTTTAACACTTCAATAATTATCTCAAACTTCATCCTCATATTCTGTCACTTCTTTTTGTAACAAAAATAATAATTCTACACCCCCTCTAAGTGCAACTGTAAAAACATGCAGTAAATAGTACACCACTGTCTCTAACTACTATACATTCCTCTACTTAACCTTCACTTTATGTTAAATATTCACACACAAGCTTTTACTGTTTACAATAGTCTTATGTGCTTCATGTTCAGCAGTTTTTACTTTGTTGTTTAATAACAAAGTAGAAAGATTATGAATTTACGTAAGAATGATATTAATTTTCTGAAAAGATATCATCTTGTTTTATATGTTTAAGAAAAACTAGATTCTTGATATGTTGGTCTCAAAATTTTTAATCTGACAGGGAGATTTATCACAATTTTAACTAGAATGAGAAAACATGTTGGAAAGAGTGTGTGAAAAGAACGTGGGATGTAGACATGGCAGATTTATATAGAAAAGTTACATTAAAAACTGATTCCCGAATTTTTGGCTCACATGTCGCTGTTTCGAAACGACAAAGTGTATTTTGCATTTTGAAAGAGTGGATCCTTTATTTATATTTTGGAGTAATGATTGGAAAATTTAACTAACAAAGTTGAAAAGAAGACAAATTGAAAACCAGAGTTGGGCCATTGTCCAGTTGGTATACACTTATTTGCACATTTATTTTTTGTGTACTATGTAACAGTTTAAGCCGTGAAAATTAAGTGGGTTGCAACTTGCGAATCCGTGTGCAGAAAATAGGAAAAGGCACAATTATCATTCTATTCAATTTTAACCCATATTTTGTCGACAACAGTTAAGACATTTGTTGCTCAGAAATTTTGTAACAAGTGTGGAGTATGCACAGGTAAAAAGGTTTTAACTTTATAGTGGCGGTGGAGTGAGTTTCAAGCCAATTTCCAACCTCTTGCATTCTACATTATTCATTCTTTATAAATTCAATAATTCATATATCCAACCAGTAACCAAAAACTATTAAAAACTATAACACAACGGCATTGGTTAACAGCATCACATGGTCAAATTGTCACAGATAATGTTGTAAATTTAGATTTTGTTCTTAAGAGAGAAAAAAAAAAAAAAACCGTGATGTATTAGGAAACAAAGAGTCATGAGTGTTTAGGCAGTGATGGAAGAGGTCTTTTCATAAGTATTTTTTTAAATAAAATTAATTTATACATGAGTTAAAGATTTTTTTATAAATTAATGTAAAATCAATGTTATAAATTTGTTTATACATACATTAATTTCAACTAATTAAAAATATTCTTTTTCTACAATGTTTAAAAAAATTCAAACTCACTCTAATTAATTTAGAGTGATTCACAACATTTCAATCATTTATAGATTAACATGTAAAAGGTTGATTTAATTACATATTATAACATTTTGTTAGCATAGATGATATCACAAACCTAATGACTAAATTTAACCTAAATTGAATAAACTAGTTGACTTTTAACTTTTGAAATAGTGTTTTACTAAACCTAAATAATAAAGAACTTAAACCAATAAAAAAATAATTAAAAATAAACAATCATATATTTTAAAATTTGTTAGTAAAGTATAGTAGCATTGTAAACTGAATAACTAAATCTGACTTAAATTGATTAAAGTTGTTTTTTATAAGAGTCTAATATATCCTTCTAAGATTGAAATGTTTCTTGTTTTTTTTAGTGAAGATGTCTTTATTATCTTATACATGAGATGTTTTCTTTCGTATATATAGATTTAAAGTATTACAACAATGGAGAGTATCATACAAATAATAATCTGAAGTTAATTTGTGAATGTGTAACAATAAATTTATTTATATTATTTTAATAATTTTTTTCTTACATAATCCTTATTTGATCTTAAACAATTTTATTATTATCATTATATTTTTAATTGAGATGAGTTACAATACAACATCACTACTCATAAATAATAAAGAATTATCCTTTAGTCAAGATGAACTTATTATAAGAATATTACAGATTAGCGAAAAAAAGAATAATGTGGACTAAAATATTATTTGAGTCAATGAAGTCGACTCCAAGGTGATACAAAAATATTTTAAATTGTTAACCTTCACTTTACGAACGCTAAATAAATACTAAAAAATATTAAAGAAAAAGAAAAAAATTATTTGCGTCCAATTTTGAGATATAAAATACTACATTAATTATTTATACATTAGTGTGAATTTAATCAAAACATATGAAAATATTAAAAAGAAAATTAAAGAAGTAGGTTTATGGCTATATGGGTTAAGTCAAAATAAGAAAAATATTATTTTATTAGACTGAGTCTCGACTTAACCGACGTTTTGATTAATTAGGATATAGCATCGACTTGATCTACACTTCAATGAATTTACATGTGTAAAATAAATTTATAAAGACATTTTCATAAGTAAAGTTTTTCTCTTTTTTTCTGACATTCCAACCCGAGAGGAAGAAGAAGTGATATATTTGTTGAGCTTTTTTGGTGTTGGAGTATTATTGTTTGCGTGACATTGTGAGCTTTAGTGCTTTAGTCCCCATTTTTGTCAATCTCAGCATAATTGGTCATGTTTAAAGTTACTTGGTAAGGAATTGAAACACTCTGTGTATACATCGGTGATTATTATCTATTGAGAAACTTGTTTTCTTATTTCAAAATGAGGTCCCGAATGTTGAAGTAAAAGGTAATTGAGGAGAAGGTGTTTGTGAAGAGACATAACAAGTGTTGTCTTGGGTGGAGGTAAGGTTATGGTGGAGTTGAAACCCTTAACTAAAAGTTAAGTTTTATGATATAATACATCAATGATTTAAGGATAAAGTTAAAATTCCAAGACATAAAATATTATTTAAAACCGAAAATCAATAACAAAACTCGTAAATAGTATTTCTTCGCAAGTCAACAAAGATTTGGAGGAAAGATGAAGCTTTATAATAATTCTTATACATTTAGTTTATTAATATTTATATTTATATTATAATAATATAAATATACTTAATTATATAATATATTATAATATTAATAATTATTATTATTATTATTATTAATAAAATAATAATAAATTTATTAAAAGTATAAATTAATAACAATAAAATGTTAATAAAGATAAAAATATTAATAATAAATTTATAAAATAATAATAAAAATAAAATATTAATGATATTAATATTTAAAACTAAAAATAATAATAAAATCATAATAAATATAATAATAAAAATAATAAAATTATAATTATAATAATAATTAAAATAAATTTATAAGATAATAATATTATTATTAATAATAATAATTTAATTTTTATTTTAAAATAATTAATAATCTTATAATTTCAACTATTAAAATAATAATAATTTATTAATCATACTCAACAAATTAATTATATTTAATTTTAAATTAATTTTTACTATAACTTCATCTATTAAAAAAGTATTTTATCAATCATATACATCACATTATTCACAAACTTTTATAAATTTTCCACTCGAATCTTATCATCTTTTCCTTAATCCAAACAACTTAACTTTTTACACACTTTCATCTCAAATCAACTTAATTTTACTCCCTCAAATTCACTTCCCAATCCAAACAAAGCCTTGGTGTTGGGGTTGAATAAAGACATTTGAGGTGGAGTTGAAACTTGCATTAGCATTACCTTAAAAGGTGAGCGTAATTAGTTTCAAATAATTATTGTGCTTTGAATAAATAATGAATATGCATTTTGTTTTGTATGTGAGAGGGATAAAGATCTATTGTCTTATTTATTTCTTTGTGTATGGTTTACTTTGTCTTATATGGAAAGTTAAAAAGAGAAAATGGTGTTTAGGAAAAACTGATGTTAGACAATAACAGTTTTGAAATAAAGTATGATGTTAGCTAATCATATTCAATTGTATGATAGTTGGCACATTAGAAGGTAACTTCTTGTATATATGTTCTCCACCTAATTCTATATATGAATAATTCTAATAGGAATGAACAACCTATAAAAATTGTGTGTATATAGTTGTTTTTTGCTTTAAATTTTGTTGTCTTTTTTGTTGTTTGTAAGGAAATGTAGAATAATTAATTAAAACAAACTATTTAAAAGTACGTAAAAATAATATTAATGACTTATAATATATGGTGAAAATGAACTATTTTCATTAGTTAGATTTTTGTCATCGGGTATGTCCTAATGTGAACATAGACACAAAGATAAAGAGAGCTAGAGAGTCTACTATATTGAATGAAAAATAGCGAGTCATATTAGTGAATCAAAACAAAATATATGTCTTCTTATTTTTTCATAGAAGTGATATCAATGTCCATAGATGCATTGGTTAGAGGTGATATCAATGTCCATAGAAGCACTAGAATAGAACATAGATTTCGTCTCAGCAAGACAAATGCCATGTTATTCATCCTTGTTGTGTGTTGATAGGTGCAGGGTTGAAGAATCTATATTTTCTCCATGATAGTAGTTTGGATTCAACTTTATCTATTATAACTTTAAGGGGTTAAAAGTTCTATGTTATGTGTTACGCATCAAGTAGAACTTTTTGTAGACAAATTATGAAGTAGATTTTGCTTGTAAAGTATAACCATACCTGGAGTGAGGTTAGGTCAATATTAGGAAGAGTCGGGAAGAAACTCTATGAAGAAGACGACTCTAGAGAGGTGAAGAGTCAATTTGACAGCATTTCATTCTAATTCAAGGTTGGAAAATAAGCATAACACTCCTATTTCCCAAAGCTTGTTGGAGAAGCTTCAAAACCCTAATCCTAGCTCATGTCACAAGCTTCTTCTAACCCTAACTTGGTGCTTAAGCTACAAAAGCTAGGTTTGCAACGTAAGCTAGGTTCTTTACACTAGTTTGGCACCCAAGCTTCCATGTAAACGTCTTACAAACCCTAGTCTACATATGACCTAAAATCTTATTCTACTTGGCTCAAAATAATAAAATAATGTTTTAGACTACATTATACAAATTTTACAAGTGAAGGTCTTTTGTCCTTGATACTCCATATTCTCTAGAGTGATATCTTTAAGGTTGAACTTGAGTCCAAAAGACTGATTGAAAATCCAAGCAGACTTCAACAAACCCAAACTCCTAGAAGCTCTTAATGAAATCTCTAGGTCTGTGACCTCTTTATTTGGTTATTAAGGTGGTTGGATGGTCTCCCATAAGGATAACTTCATGAATGTGAAGGATTTATAAATAAAACACTCTTTTAATGGTTTAGCGCGCTAGTTATTTCTACAAGCACTAAGAAGTCTGTGAAACTCTCTTGTATGCAACATTTGTTGTGAAATAGAAGCAGAACAGGGTATTGCAAAACATTAAAAGGGGATACGAATTATTTGAATCCTAACAGCCCCGAAACTGCTTCTAGATTTTTCGGAGATCTTTCCGGCTGGTGGGTGTCTTCTAGAAGCCTTCAAACGTGGATTCATGAACGTTGCAACAATTTTGAACGTTGAGAACCTCTTTATGGACGTTGGGGGCAGCTCTTGAGCGTGGATGGTGGAGATCGTTTCTTCCACTACTCCTTCACAGCCCAAACCTCTCACTTCCCATCCTCTATAAATAGGGGACCTCCCCCATTCCAAAAACACACAACACCAAGAGTTCCTCTTCTTCTCTTCTTCACATATTCTCTTTTCTCTTCCTCTATTTCTTCTCTAAATATCTTGGGTATTTTTGCTCTAAAGAGTTTTTTTGCTAGTTCTGAAATCTTCAGTTTTTAACTGAGAAGTTCCTGAAGGACTTGTGTATTTATCGCAAATAAGTCCTTAAGGACAGTAATACTTTATCACGCTTTCGAAATTTTAATTTATTAATTTTTCAGCACTATTTTACAACGACATTCACATTATATATATATATATATATTCACTCGTTATTTAACTTTGCATGGAAAATTTTCTTTTATAGTTTCACAAATCGAACCATTGTCGCTTGAGTGCTTCCTCTCATCCTAATGTTAGAGTCTTTTTTAAAATATATTTGACTGATATTAATAAAAATGTAAAATGAAGTAAAACATCTATGTTATTCTTTCTTCGCATGGGTACGAAGATTTGCGAGAAAAGTTAAAAATTTTTATTACATTTTGATATAACTAATTTTTATATTAATTTGTTGATATTTGTATTTATATTATAATTAAATAAATATAATAATTATATAATATAACATAATAATAAAAATAATTATTATTAAAAACTGTTATTATTATTATTATTATTAAAACAATAATAAATTTAATAAAATTATAAAATAATGATAATAATAATAATAATAATAAAATATTAATAAAAGTAAAAAAATTAACAATAAATTTATAAAATAATAATAAAACTAAGATAGTTATAAAATAAAATGCTAATAATATTAATTTAAAAACTAAATATAATAGTAAAACTATAAATAATTATTATAATAATAAAAATAATAAAAACATAAATAATAATTATAATAATAAAATTATAAAAAAAATATTTTATCAATCACATCCAATTTTATTATTTCAAGTAAGACGGCGAAGAAATGTGAGGCTTTGATGGAAAAATGGGAAAGATATGGCAACAATCTCTATTATTTTTCTTTTATTATTTATATGGATATTAATATGTTGCTATATTTTGCCGGTTACATTACGTGTTGATTTGATTATACAAATAACAGGTAAGGAAAAAAATGAGAAAATGTTTTAGAATTTGAAATAGTTAAAACATATTCAATTTAGTATACATTCGACTTTGTATTATTCTATATAAGCATTAAAAACTCTTTTAATTATTTTAAATTTTATATTTATCTTTTTCATTACGATATTTTCATATATATTTATTCGGGATGAGTCTGTTATATAGATATAAATAAAGTTATCAATTTGACCTGATTCAGATTATTTGCGTCTCATGGACATGGCTCCATTTCTTTCTTCACCCCATAGTTTGCATGTGCACTCTCGTAGGGTGGTTAAGAGATTAAACTACTCCCTTACTATTGTCATTCCTTATTGTCACTGTTCTCATTTCTTTTGTCTATATTTGTTTATATTGCGGTATAGATGAATTTAAGGAAGAAAATATTTTGAATCGTGAAGTTTATAAGTTATTTTTTTATATAAAAAATGATTTTTAAATTATACAATCTCAAAATTAAAAAAATGTGAAAAAAAATTGAAGTTATTTTTTACTTTCAGATTAAACAATTTCTTCTTTTTATAAAAGTAAAATGACTTTTAAATTCTATAATATGAAAATCATTCTTTAATGTAGAAGTGAAAATTTTTATATCTACGAAGATGTAGAGAATAAGTATAAGATGAAAAGAAAATCCTTGACAAAGGATAAAATAAGTATAAGGTGAAAAGAAAATCCTTGATATAAAGTAGTTATGTGTCAAAATAAGTTTAAGGTAAAAAGAAAATTCTTGACATAGGATAGTTAATAGAGGTTCATACGAGTATAATAGGGCTGAATCAAGATCCAAGCCAGTAAAATAGTTGTTTTTTAAGTTTCAAAGTCTCAAAAATTTAATATTAATATATTATTATAAAATTAAAAAAATATTTAATTTTAAAATTACACTAAAAAATAATTTTTATTTTAAAATTTAAAATAACTTTATTGACTATAAGTTTAGGTAGATACTATAACTTTAAATTTGTATTGATATTATAAATATTATTGAAACTTTCTTAGAATAAATTAATAATATTTTTTAAAAAGAGAAGTTGAATAGTCAAGGAATCCTACTTATTAAAAATTTTTAATTTTTAACTCTTTCTACTATTTCATGGTATGGTGACATCATTTTTTTTATGTCATTCCATATTTGACTCTTCCACTTATCTCTCTCATTCCTTTATATGTTCTTTCATTCTTTCACTTATCTCATCTTTATCTGACTTCTTCACTTATCTCCTTTCTTTCTCTTACTCTATTTCTTATTAGTTCTTCTTTTATAATATTGTTTCAATTCAATTTGAGTGTTTCCAATTTGAGTGTTTGATTGTCATTAGGTCATTTTTCAATTCTAAATTTGTATTTCTTTTATCATTATATACTGTGCATTTATGCATGTATTTTTATTTGGACTTGGAGCGGTAAATTGAGGAATTAGTAGAATTAGTAGAGTTTGTGTTTGTTATTTCTCCTTTTAAGTGCATCAATATCAAGTAAAAATAATATCATTGATGAATTGATCTCAATTTTTTTTTCATTATTGTTTAATTGATTTTAAAATAATTTGTGTAGATTAAAAAAAGAGCATTAAAATTTTAGAACAATTAAAAGGTCTTTTTTCATTATTTGAAACATACAAAGAAAATGGATGTGAAAATCCATTTATTGCCAAAGAAAAAAATGGATTTGAAAACCCATTTATTGCTAAAGAAATTGCTTGTGAAATGGATGTAGAACCTAAGTTTCATGAAAAATCAATCAGTGGTAAAAAGCAAAATTGATAAAAATATTGAGAGAATGAAGTTAATTATTATTTTTATATATTATAGATAAAACAATTACCACACTCCAAAATAGATTTGAATAATTTAAAATATATAAAGATATTTTTTTATTTTTTATTTAGTATTAAAAAATAAAGTTATTGAATTGTGTACTTTTGAAAGAAAAATACCTAAACTTTGAAAAATATTTGAAATATGATAATTTATTGAATCTTGATAGTTTAAATTTATTTTCTTTAAAATTAAATATCTTAAAAGAAAATTATAGAATTAGAAAATAATAAACCAATTAGTATTCTTAATTATATAAAAAGAATAAATTATTTTCTAAATATATATAACATATAAAGTAAATTAGTTTTATTATTTATTAAAAAAGATATTTTAAATGAAATTAATTATAATAATTTAATAGATAATTTTATATAAAAAACTTGAAAAATAAATTATAAATAAAAATATCATAATTTTAATTATTTTATTAATTTAAAAAAGTCTATTTTTTTTTTAATTAGCTTTAGGCTACATAAAGTCTTATGTCCTCAGTGAACTAAAGCTGTAAAGTCTTGAGTCGCCTAAAGTATTCATAATGGCCAACCTTACATATTTTATTTAAAAATATTCAGTGTTCTAATTAAAAATATTATGTTATTTGTTCATTTCAGATGTTCAGTGTGAAATTCAAATCAAAACATATTCTTGAATCATGTAGTACTTTATAGAAGGCTTCGAAACTAAATTCATGGCAACATTGTATTTAACAAATTGTTGTTCTTCGACGTGTCCTTATAAGCTTTTTTCTAAATATTTATAGCGGAACAAAAAATAGAGAAAATTTTGTGTATAAATTAAAAATAAAATTATTTTACATATGAATCAATTTGTAAAGTTTCTTCATGTAATTTTTAAATGTTTATTTTAATTTTCATATAAATAAGTCTTTTTTTCCAAAAAAAATTTATAGAAAAGTTTATCTAAATTTATATAGCCACATAGATATGAATAAGTCTATTGTAGATCCAACTTAGTACTGTTCAATCTTAAGAAATTAAGACAATTACTTCCTGTACCCCATTATATTTTTAAAATATATGCTTGTCACCTTATTTGAAATGAAAAGATGCAATAGTTCAATGAGAGGTATTGACGGCGCCCAAAAAAAAAACTTTGATGGGTGCAGGAAACAATTGACCAGGTGCATGAAGCAATTGAAATAAATTAATATAAAGTGCTACCCGGTCATAACAGTAGCTGCTCCCAAAACCCTCCACTGCCTTTACATAATAATTCACAAGGGTATGTTAGGCATTTCCTTTCTTTGATCGGGTGCAGGAAACAATAGACGGGGTGCACGAAGCAATTGCAAGAAATTAATATAAAGTGCTATCAGGCCATAGAACGAAAGCCCTTATATGCCGGGCTTCCTAAACCCAACAAATTAGTCCAAAACAGCTTCAGCATTGTAAAATAAAGGGTATAACCCAATAAAGATTTTTTTTTTATGATATTTATGTAAATATCTCTAATGCCTGAATCATTAGAATGTACTACATTAAGAAATTAAGATGTTTAGAGAGAAACCAAACCAAAAGAATAACAAAGACAATTAATTAAAATTAATATTTTTAATTGATTTTTTTTTTCTCTCAAAATTGAGTACTTCGATTTGCAATTTAAGATTTCGTCATATGCTTCAATTGAATTGAACCAAAATTAATATTTAAATATTATTATATTATATATAATTTTTATAAGTATGCGAGTGAAATAGAGGAAGGGTTATTTTAGTGGTAAAAATATTAAATTATTAATTTTGGAGAAGAAAAATGAATGTTATGAAGAAAAATCTCTTTGTGTATACACAAAGACATCATATAACCTTTTTCCAATTGGATAATTCTTTCTTTAGGAAGTAGGATTAATATTTTGACAAAATAAAATTCATTTAAAAAACTTGCAACATTTAGTTAATAAAATATTACAGTGTTACAAATATTTCTCTTAAGCCTATATATATTAGGTAGTGCGTATATATATATATATATATATATATATATAAACTATTTCCTATGATTGTATACAAATCTAAAATAATTTGGTTTTATATTATATATAGCCATTATAAATTTTAAATAATAAAATATCTACTTTCTA
>Ga0209700_103888_pt1 | contig 27894 bp, 6 predicted proteins | sample SiratroredBW_FD_187528 | JGI IMG/M metagenome (GOLD analysis project Ga0209700, IMG submission 187528) | Root nodule microbial communities of legume samples collected from California, USA - Siratro red BW (SPAdes) (version 2) | ecosystem: Host-associated > Plants > Roots > Nodule | place: USA... | reverse complement strand
TCTCTGGTGAAGATTCTTTGGAATAGAGTTACAGGAGATGTTACATGGGAACTAGAAGAGAAGATCAGAAGGAATTACCCTCACTTGTTTGAATAAATTTCGAGGACGAAATTTTGTAAGGGGAAAAGAATGTCACATCCTTAAAGTTTTATTATCACTTATTATTACCATTATTGTCATTACCATTATTGTCATTACCATTATTGTAACATCCTTAAATTTTTATTATCACTTATTATTACCATTTATTATTATTGTGTTATATTATTATTATTATTAAATTATTACCATTCTATTCTTACTATTATTATTATTATTATGTTATATTATTATTATTATTATTATTATTATTATTATTATTATTATCTTATTATTATTATGTTATATTATTATTATATTATTATTATCTTATGCACGTATGGTTATGCACGTATGGTGGAAGGAAAATTCATTATATTATGATATACATTATTATAATATTAGTATTATAATATCATTATTATATATTATTCTTACCTTAGGCACGTGGATAAATGGTGCAAATTTATCACGCATACAGTGCACCTTACACATTTCAAAGATAAAATCTGGAATCAAGTACAAATGCAATTGAATTTAAGATAATTGCAATGTGCTCTTTATCTCAAAATTTCGTCACCTAGGTGACGTTGGCCATAAATGCAAAGTTGAAGGATAACTGTTGTGCCGTCTATAAAAGCCATTCAAATGCAAAATTCACATTACAGCAACAATCCGTGTTTAGGTGCAACAAAAATTCTCCATTACATTCTATCAAAGGTAAGGGGAAAGGAGATATACTATTTTTGCTTTCCATTTCTTAAAAATTATTTTTACAGCGAGGTACCCCTAGCCTCATTTTATTTTATTATGTTTCATGTAATATTAATTCTCAAATATAAATTTTATATTATATGTCACATTCATGATCATAATGTGGTTTAATGGATATGGTTTGTGGCTGAAGGAACTTGTTCCTTGAGGTTTCAAATGAGCAGGAGATTGTGTCATTGAAAGGAGATTATTATTAATTGCTCATTTATCCTGACTATTCACTACTACTGTATTCCATACTAATAATAGTATAATTTTACTGTGAATAAATTAAAAATAACATTCAAAATTAGATTTTTTTTTAGAATTTTCTTATATAAAGGACTGTATATCTCACTTTTCTCTTTATTTCATCATATGAATCTATAATATGAAAGAATGGCTGCACACAACCCTGCAACTCCATTTTCAGCAAATATAGCAGCATCCTTTTCAGGACAAGAATGGATGACGGATGTGGTACAAGGATCCGTCACTTTCCAAGGAAGAGCTACCACTGTTTTTGTTTTTGAAAATTTTGAAGATGTACCGCTCACTCTGGAAGGACCCATAGTGGTGACCTTTGGAATACCTCCTTGCCCCCAACATAACCCTATCATTAATCTGTTCATGGCTCCTACGTTGTGAAAATATAATAAGAAGAATAATAAATCTTGTATAATATTGTAGGATATATGTATAATAGAGTGGTAATGATGTAATAATAATAATAAATTCTGTATAATATAGTAAAACTTTCTGTAGAAAATATGTATACTAAATGGAGTACGATTAATAACATATATGTATTGTAAAATATAATATACATTGTGATGGAAGGTGTTTTTACCTATTTTAGAATTGATTATTTAAATATCTACTAAAATCATCCTTATCCTAAAAAATAAATAAATAAATAATAATAATAATAATAATAATAATAATAATAATAATAATTGGACTTCATAGATAGAATCATGAAAATGTAGGATTTATAAAGAGGAAATTGTGTACTAAAGTAATAATAAAATGTTTTAAATTTATTTCCAGATTTCAGAAAAACATATCCATTCTCTATTTAATGTAACTACACTAAAAAAATCTTAGAACTCATATATTACTATATAATTATGCAAAAAAATAAAAAAAATAAAAAAATAGTCAGTTAACCACGCGTTATACAACTTTAGTGGATCGGTAAGCAGACTTATGTATGGATAACGACCTCTAAATTTAAATATATATTTGTTTTCGTTTTACATGTAAATAAGAAACAATATATATCATAGGTTAATTATGAAAGCCTGTTAGTTGGGGGAAAAAAATTCCCTAAGCCTCGGTTCATTTAATCCTGATAAAGAAAAATAGGTACTAATTATAATTAAATAAATTTATTTTTGAATGATAAATTATATAAAAAGAAATTAGCCAGAATTTCTTCATATTTTAGTTCACTACTAATTCGGTGATCTTTTATATTTAAATTCAAAACTAACAAACCAAACTATCGGCTAAAAATTAATATTTAAAATAGCAAAAATGATAAATTGTTACAATCCATTCAAATTTAAAAATTTGTTTAATTTGTTTATATTATGTTAAAAAAAAAAATCAAGATCTCAATTCAACACATTCTGATCACCAACATCTTATTGAATTGCTACTTTGAATTAATTGAAAACTTTACTATTTTTTTATCAACAAAATAATAATAAGTCAAGAAGGAAGGTTGGATCTTCTCCATTATTTATTTATATTTGCTATTTTTTAAATAAAGTTCCTAATGGTGGAGCAGTTAATGCTATTGCTAGGTAGGTTAGAATTATCGAGTTTAATTGCTTAGTTAATTAGCCCATATTTTAAGATTATATAACCCACCTAGATTAAACTTTACATAGCCTATGGCACTTTTTAAATAATATATTTGAAATTTGATTCACTTATTTGATATAGATAACATTTTATTAATTAATTTGACATTTTTAAAAATTTTAAATAAATACTCAAAATAACTAAATCTGAAATTGTGTTTATATTTTATAGTATGCCTTGTTAAACAAGAGTACTAATATATATAGGGTTAATAAAACTACAATTACACAAAACACAAACATATTTAAAATTCGAAATAAAGTAACAAGAAGACATAGATTGTACATTATTTTTAATGTTTAAATTTTTTTTTCCTCTTTTCACTTGCTTTATATTTATTAATGTTTTCTTAATACTCACCTCACTGGCCTCTCAGTTGGTTAATAAAAACAAGTTAAGGTGTAATTTTTTTTTGTTCTAAAAATATTTTGAAATAAACAACGAGAAAGTGATTGAGTTGCTTAGATACCAAGCAATAAGTTTCTTACATGAAAGGTTTGAAAATGTCATTTCATTGATTTCAGTGTTTTATCAAAGAAAAAAAATTACTTACTGAACAATTCAAACATTCTTACGTAGTTTCTCCCTCCCTCATCACTTCCTTAACTTATCTCTTATCTTATAAAAGAGGCAGAGGAAAATAGCAAGAAAAATGAAATAGAAAAATATTGAATGTTAACAATTTATTTGATAAAATAAAGTTAATTTTGTGAAATCTACCAGAAAATATATTCCTCTCAAATTAGAATGAAATAGAAAAGAATATTTATTTATTTGCTTTATATTTTTTAAAAATTATAACGTGCTATAGAAAAATAAAAAGTAGTTCATGTTAACAAAATACTGCATTAAAACTTGTTTATTAAGGAAAGTAATATTAATAAATTAATTTTCATTAATATAAAAATATTTTAATACATGCTTTGCTATTTTTCCCCTTTAAACAAAACATATCTATATGGATGAGGAACACTTCATCATGTTTTGACTTGGTGGAGTTTCTTAAGACCCTAATAATTAATTATTATAATTTTGAAATGATTTTAAAAAATAATTAAATTGTACCTCTAATACACCTTTTGTTTAAGATTAACAATTTTTTCTATAGAATTCGTAGCTTACAAAGAAATCTATTTTAAAAATAGCTTTTCTAAACATCGTAGCATTAGTTAAAATGTCAAGTCAAATAAATATTCTCAAATAATAATAAAAAAACTACATTCACTTTCTCATCTTCAGCGTGTTTATAATAGGTTTAAGTACTTTATACAAAACGTTACAATTTTAATCTAATCACAACTATTATTATATATTAAATAAATAAGATAAAAGCAACTAAAAGTAACCAAAAGATGTTTTTTTCTATATTTTCTTTTATGAAAAATACTAAACACAATGACTAATTCAAAACCCCATATATTTATTTTATTCTTTAAAATGTTTACCGACAAAAACTAAATTTTAAGTCATCCTAACATCCACTATGAGTTACGGTGCAATTGTCCACAAGAATATTATTTTTATATTAACATATTAACATTATTTTAATAAAAAAAATTAAGTTGTTCTCATACTTTTTAAAATGGATGTAAAAAACCACAAGAGATAAAAAAAATTGTATTCATTTTATTCTTTTGTTTTCCTAATTTTTATATTATTGACAATGAAAACTAATATAACATTTTTATAAACATACGTAAAGCGCAATTATAATTCTGAAATGTATAAATATGTTAATAATTTTGTCATCATGTTGTATATTTCGTAAGAACTTATAATTTTTTTTATTTTATAAAAATAATGTAAATTATTTTTTTGCCCCACTATAAAAACTTTCTGGATATGTAAGTTATATATGAAACATGATTTTTATCCGTGAAACTATATAAAGTAATGATCAATCCGATATAACATAATTTTCATTAATCTTCACATGCACATTATTTGATGCAAGTCCATTGCTATGACATTGCATTTACTTTAAGTAAGATTTAAATGGTTTTGTTAACTTCTTAAAAGATAAAATTAAAAAGTTCCGTTAACATTTTATGTTATTAGAAATATGAATACCATTTAGTTATTTCTTGATATTTTCTCTGTCTTTCTTTTATTTCTTTAATATTAACTTAAATATTGATACTAACAAAACCAGTAACAGGCTAAGAGTTCAAATTTAACATATAGTGAACATTTTTATAGCATAAACTAACAAGAAGGTATTCTATATATAATTTTGATAATAATAATAATTTGCATCATATAAAAAATCATAATTAGATGAATGACTCCAAATAATTGAATTCACAAAATAATACCTTTTTATTTTTATAATTGCATCTCATGCTAATAGTGAAGAAAATAAGTATGGTTAAAGTGACAATATATAACATCAAAGCATTTATTCTTTTGCCTTGAAAGATGTTGCCCACTACAACACACTTTAAACTTCAGCTTTAAAATTTCAACATCACTTGCAAAACACAAACTTCAACCAATCAAATATCTTTTATCCAATCCAAAACACACACCCCATTAATCTTCTGTTACATATACATCATTTAATGAATTTTATGAAAGACACTAATATTCCAACAAAATATATTTATTATAACTAAGACACTATTTTTTATATGTTTAATTATTGTAACTATGTATCAAATATCAAACTAAATGAGTTGATAGTATACAAAATAAAAATGCAAACAAGTGAATTAAGGTTATTTTTATTGTGAGAGTATGATATTTTTTTTATTTTACTATATCACACTATTTTTTTAAGTTTTACTCTTAGATTATAATGGATTTTGTAAGATTTATACTTTAATTAATATTTTATTTAATTTCAAAATAGAAAAATATTTTTTAGTTTTTATTTTTATGATTCAGATCTTAAATTTTATGTTACATAAATAAATATATTTTAATGAAAAAAATCATAAAATTCAAGATTTTAAAATTATGTATGATAAATTTTACTGTGTACCAAGACATTGGTAACTGAGCAGTGACAGTGAATTATGATAAAGAGTAAGGTTGGTCTTACGAAACGTCGATAGCAATTGTCGTTTTCTTGTCAGACACCACAACTTCAAAAATTTTAAATTTTTTTTCTTTTTATTTAAATTTTGCAGATCGAGTGCATTGAATTTTCATGGATGTCGTTTTGGGAAAAGCAAAGTCATTAATGTGCGTTTTGTGAATGTCCTCTCCGGTTTCGTCTCTTTCACCACTTCCAAACACAATCAAAGCCTTTTCAAATCACGTTGACCCACATCACGCGTTTGACCGTTCATCTATCATCACAATCAATGGACGGTCATGATTGCCCTTAATGTACTGGGACATCACCACCGACTTTATGCTGATTAATTAACACAAAATTTGAAATAATATTATAAAACTAATAATTTTATATATCAAACTGGTGAAAATTAGCATTTGATGACAAAAATAATCCTGCCATAGTCAACGTCACAACGCAATTCTCACTTTGTTAGAGACTATAAAAAAGCGAAAAAAGAGATGAAATTGTGAAAAACGAAAAAAAAAAATTCTTTCAGTATGCGATGAAAGTGTAAATAAATTATATATAATAAATAAATTTAATAAATTATAATTAAATAAAATATAAAAAATATTTATTCTTTATTTTGAAATAATAAAAATTTAAAAATATAAATAATAATTATAACAATAAAAGTAATAATAATAAAATTAAAATAAATTCATAAAATATTGATAATAATTTATTTTTATTTTTTAAACTATACTTAATTTTATTTCATCTATTAAAAATATTATTTTACTAATTACACTTATCACATCTTACACAAACTTATAAACTTTCTACTCTTATTTCTCATCATATTTCCTTTAATTCACACATATTTTTATCTTAAATTCATTCTTTTTCATTCTCTCAAATCCATCCTCACATCCAAAGATACTATTAAAAATTAAACATTCACTTATTTATAATTTTAGGGACTAAAATGGTCATTTATCTAAAAATTAATTTTAAGTAAAGGATTTATATAATTTATTTGGAAAAAAAATTATGTATTTTATGCAAGTTAAATTTCATTTTCTTTGTCGAATATGATTTAAAACAGAAAAATGCATTTAATAATATAAATGCTTGTTGACCTCTTTCTTCTAATTATAGATTGCATTGTTTAATAACTAATTTGTTTATATAAGAAATCATTGATGAAAGCATTTAGAACTAAAATTGATTTACTCTCATTAATTCTATCGTTAAAATATTTTTTTCAAAACAGTATTGATTCAAAAATTGAAAGAAACATGAGGAAATGATCGCAAATGGCCTTTTGTTTGCATGCAAACAAACACGTAGTGTTGAACTGTTGCATAAAATTTTGGAGGAATATTATCACGCTCGCAACAAAACAAATAGAAAAGACATAGAAAGTTAAAAACTGAGTTTGTGATTGAGGCAAATGGCATAAGTTGACTAGCATAAGGAACAACAATGTTTTATTAATCCTTGATTAACGCAAGATCTCGACCACTTATGGATTGTCTCAGGCATTTTAATTATTCTATTATAGGCTGTGAGTTCTTCAAAACTTGAGACAAAATATAATAATATAGGTTGAAAATATACCTGCCACACACTGCTGCTACAATTTAATATATAGTGATCTATAATAAGACAAAAAAGCATATTTGACCCGTGATTTATTCTTCTTGTTATTTCCCACCATTCCCATGTTTTCTCTTGGGCATGTGAACGATGGTATGATGTACGTGACCTATGTGGATATCGTGTTCCATGAATGACCCCAATGGGGTTTTCCTTTAATTATTAGGGCACACCCCACTAAGGGTAAAAATGGAATTTCACGCAATGTTTGGTACTTATGGTATGGCCTTGTACACTTTATCTTCTTCATTCGTGTTTTCGTGGCCTCCCATAATGTTGGAAATTTTGTTGGGTATTTTGAGTTGATAAATACAAACTTATACTTTCATTCTTAATAATCCTCTATAAGTTTTGAATCCTTAAATTTATTCTCTTGAATTCTTTTTATTTTTACAAGTTCATACTTTTGCTTAAGCCTCTCTTTATATAAGTATTGAATCTTAATTTATTCTCTTCCATTTTTTTTGTTTTTACAAAGTTGATATTTTTGCTTAAATACGAGAATCTTGCACAAGAAATTTTATTCTGTAAATTTCGCAAATTATGTAGAAAATTTTATGCTGTAAATTTCGCTTGAGCAATCTCTTTGGAAAAAAATAGGTGTTCTCGGATCGATTTTCGTCTAGATAAAGAGAAATACACTCAAGTGAGGTCAATTCTCGCTCAAGCGAAAAAACTTTCGTTCAAGCGAGATCCATTATCGCTGAAGCTAATTTTTTTTTGTCTTTCTTCTTTCCTTATTTTCTTTATTCTTTTTCTTTTTTAGTTATTAATTATTTTACGGTCTGAAATTATATTTCTTTTATATATAATGTTATAGAATTTTTGAATTGTTACACAATGCATATCCTATACTATTCCTACTCGGTATTTTCTTTCTTGAAAATACTAAGTCTAGAATGTTATTTTACAATAATTATCAACACATCAAAATCACATACTCATACATGTTTCAATAAATTAAAAGAATTATCAAAATCAAGAAAAAAAGTATATTAAAAATTCATAGTATAGTACTTCGCCCCCTAATTTAGGAAGTGACACTCGGTGCTTTTGCATAAAATTTCAGGTTTTCAAATTTTCTACTTCAATCTCACAATGCATATCATCTAAATATATATAATGTTACAACTTAGTTATCCAACTTAAAGATTATTATCTATCAAACTATCAATTACAACAACTATGAGTATTTTAAGTTGTCTTTCTATTTTCAAACTAAAATTTTCGTTTCAAAACACTTTTATCCACTTTCTTATGCCTTACGAATAGGATTAAAATCTTTCAAATTTTAAAAATCAAGCTACCCAGATTAACAATATCAGAGAATTTCTCTATTACCAAAATAAAGCTAAATTAAAATAAAAATATCAAATTGATTCAACTCATTTCATATTCAAAAATAATTAAGAAATAGTACACAAGACAAAATATCCCATCCTTTAGTTCTCAGAAGATTAAAATATATACAACAGTGTTTCCCTAAACTTAAACTTTCTCCTACAGACCCGTTCAAATCCGTTCAAGATTAGCTAATACAATCAATACCTACCCAATATAACCAATCATATCTCATGGAATATTACTAAATAAAAATAGATATGTAATAAAGATATACAATAATCACAATGGCCCTCTCAAGTTGGAGCTTGAAGATCTCGAATGTCCAACTTACGAAGTAAAAAATAATACTGTTGTTTTCCCAATGCCTTGGTAGCCACAATATTGTTCCCATCGGTCATCTTCTCAGTTTGATGATTATTTTAATCCTTTAGCAATTTCATCAGCGCCTCGAGTATATCATGGCTCAGCCCAAGAGATTCCACGTCATTCCCATCCAATGTACTTTCTATGGTTGAGCTTCCAGGTATGGCCTAGGCTGCATTGACCCGCACAACACCACAGCCTTGGTCTGTCCCTTTTTCTGTTCGCTGCAGCAAGGATTGCAATCCCCTACCACAACCTCCATTCTTTCTGTCAGTGCATGGTCTATCACCCCACCACTCAGGGTATCTAATGAGTGCAAAACAAGAATTTGTGTTATGCCCACTATGTTTGCAATGGGAGAAAATCATTGTTTTGTCTTTCTCATGCTACGGCGAGGATTGCAATCCCCTACCACGGTCTCCAGTATTTCCGTCAGTGCACAGTCTATCACCCCACCACTCGAGGTATCCAATGAGTGCAAAGCAAGAATTTGCGTCATGCCCACTAGGTTTGCAACGGGAGCAAATAATTGTTTTGTCTTTCCCATCCACTCTGCCACGAACAACAAAAGTCATTACCTCTCCTTTGTCTTCTTTCCCACGTGCCATGGTCTGTACTTGTTCTTCTTGAATTAGAATCGAGTAAACTTTGTTCCAATTCGGCAACGGATCGTGTGCCAAAATATTAGAACGAACAATGTCATATACTGTGTCATCTAACCCTATAAGAAAGGTATGTACCCTTTTCTCTTCTCGTTTCTAGTCAAGAATCGATCCAAGATCACATGTGCATCCTCCGCATTTACAAGTTGGCGACTGATCATAATTCGCTAATGCATCCCACAACTGTTTAAGCTTTTCGTAGTAATTGACAATGCTCATTCTTTTTTGTCTGCACTCAGCAAGATTTGATTTTATTTGCTGACTTCTTGGTCCATTGACAAATGAAAACCGGTGGCGAATATCATTCCATAAGCTTGTGCGATCTCGACATGTGAGATTGTTGAGCGGAGAGATGATTCAATGGTATTTCGAATCCAGGACACCAATAAGGAATTAATGGTCCACCATTGGCTTCTTGATTGACCCATCAATAAAGCCAAATTTCTTCCTCGCCCTCAAACCCGTTCTTACCAAACGAGCCCATTCATTATAATTTTCGCCCTTCAATTGTACATGCGTAATCAAGAGACCAGGATTGTCAAAAGTGGTTATGTCGTAAGGTGAGATAGTTTTTCGTTGACGGTTGCCATCATTGGGTTCTTCAGTCATGATTCAATATGTTGGGTGTATATGGGTCTGGCTCTGATACCATGACAAAATACCCCATACTTTATTTCTCAAAAGATTAAAATATATACAACAGGGTTTCCCTAAATTTTCTCTAATAGATTCGTTCAAGATCCGCTAATACAATCAATACCTACCCAATATAACCAATCATATGTCATGGAATATTACTAAATAAAAACATATATATAATAAAGATATACACTAATCACAATATTGTCTCCACCACAAACACATTCACTTTTCAAAACCTAAATACAGTTGAACATAAAACACAACATCTATCCAAATATATCAGTTTAGTTTTCGTTACTTGTCTAAGAGGAGGGTCACTATGCTACAACTCATAAGGATAACTCAATCTACAACATACAGTTCTGATCAATGATTTGAACATATCCTTAGGATCTAGAATGAATAAAAACCATTCCTGATGCCTCTAAAACCATATGCATGAAAATGCACGCAGATTTTTAAGGAAATTCTAAATTGTTCAAGAAGAAGAGAAAATTTAAACTTACCAAAACCAAAATTGTAATTGTTAAACTTGCTCTACATTATATCAGGAATTGAATGATGATTTCTGCTTTTTAAGATATAAAATGGAGACAAAATTTTTAGAGAAAGAACATATAGAACTATAATTCTATTATCTAGATAGAGAGTGATTTTTATTTAAAATAATTCTGAATCTTTACACTCAACCTACAACTTGATCACTTTTTCTTGATGATTGTTGAACAATTTTTCAAATGAAGATGAATTTTCCATAGATATTCTTTAAAAAGCTTTCTTACTAACAATAATGTTATTCTCCTTGAATTCGAAATGTATGAAACATTATGAAAGAGATTTCTTCTATAAAAAAATTAAATAACTAACCAGAATAATCATGAGAATCGATTATTTTATTTATTCATTAATCAAGAAAAGTGCTTTCTGTAACACCCCACAAAATATAACTTCTATTTGATTAGCTAAGATAACATGTTCATACACATCTTACAGTAATTCCTAGTTAATAAGCATCAAAATACAAAATCATGCTAAACTGGCACTTTAAAACATGTTTACAAAATCATATACAAGTTTTTCAAAATAAAGCACTATTCCTATAACTATCAGCATCACTCGCTCAAGTGATCTTCCACAGATCTATTTGCAGCATCGTCTGCTCCCGTGTCAAAAACACGATCATCACAGACAGATATGAAACACAAACACAACAAAATAAAGGGTAAGTTAACCAATTTTAAGCAATTCTAAGTCATTAAATCAAATGTCAGGTTTAGCACAATATAATCATCTCAAGATCATCCATCTCAGTCAATTAAATGAAATCATTACAATTATAAGACACTGACACACTACAAACTTGACTCTACTTCCGGAAGACTCGTACATTGAATAGACCCCGAGATATGCACCTGTCATGCGTCTCCACACAAATGAATCATCAATCATTATGACAAAGGGTTAGTCCCCCTGAGAGTTTTCTGACCAACTATGTTTCAAGCTGCAGTTACCCAGTTTAGACCTCCTTCAATCATGTATGACAGGGTTAGTCCCCCTAAGACTTTTCTGACTAGCTATATTTCAAGCTGCAGTCACCCAGTTCAGACCTCCTTCGACTCTACCACCTAGTAATGATAATCTATTTGATTCCTATTACTAGTAGAGTCAGGATATCAATCGTTATTGATCAGATCCTTAGACAATGCACTTCCTAATTAACCAAGACACGGGTGTTTTCTTTCTTGAAAACACTATGCCTAGGCTTTTACCAACTTTATCAACACTTTTAACAATATCACATCACAATATAAATCTCTACTCATGCATTCACTCACTTTTCAATCTCAATCTCAACTTCAATCTCAATATTTAAAGAATTTATCTATTTATCAACCATCAATACAATTAAACTTAGATTATCAAGTTATCTATTTTATTAAATTCATATATTGCATTACCAAAGAATCAAACCATCCAAAACAGAAAGCCCCCGCCAAAAACAATTTTTTTTTTGGGTTTAGCTTAAGCAAGAATCCCTCTTGCTTGAGCGATATTAGTCCAAAGAGCATCCCAGTTCCAGAGACATTCTCGCTTGGGCGAGAAGACTTCCTTGCCTGGGCGAAATATATCTCGCTTGGGCGAAACTAGAATCGAGAGCACATCTCAGATCTTCAAGTAAACTCGCTTGGGTGAGAATGCTCAGTTGAGGTGAGTTATGTAGAAAACAGAGAATTCACAGATGAATCTAACAGTTCCTACTATCTCAGAGCTACCATGCATGCCTCAGATGGCTAAAATAAAATAATAAGAATCAACATGTTTATACAATAAATGGTCTACCCTAACACAAAATACCAACTCAACAAATCAACATCCCATTAAGTTTACACAAGTATCTCATACATGCAATAATCGAATCAACATTAATCCAATAATTCAGACCTACAGAAAACTTTACCAAATACAAATTGTATAACTACTACAATCACTAACTTTTCTATCTAAAGCTTAAATTTATAAATCAGACAAGCACATATTTTAGGTTAGCTTCCCTTACCTGAATTGCAGTGAAAGTTCTCTCTAACAACCCCAAAAGCTTAAGATCTTCAGGAACTCAAATATGCACCAAAGAACCTCTGATCAACGATCAAACTAACTCACTAGGAAACTGAGCTCACAGAGGCACTGTCTGATGGCTCAGAGGCCACATGCAAACTCAGTAAACAGAGTAAAAACAAAAACTTAAAACTGGCTCTAAGGGAAGGGGGCAGAAAATGAACTTACTTTAATAGAGGTTCTGATCAGATAGACTTGCTCTGTTATTCGCCACGAGTCCAATGGTGGGCTCCGCTCGAGAAATTGATGAAAGACGGATGCTAAGGCTTAGAAAGAAGTCAGGGGTCAAAGGTTTTAAAGAAATGGTGGCTCAAGTGGGAATTAGACTTTACTATTAATTTTTCTTATAAATACGTGTTTTTAGTTTAATAATATAATAATTAGGTGTTCATTCCACTTTTTACACTTATACTTAGATGACGGACTTTCTATACTATTACACTTCCAGACAACTTTAATCAATTATAATTTGAGTTATTGATTATTTACAAAAGGTTAAACTAAAAATAATTAATTATATTTCAAATTATATTCAAAATAGATGAAAATCATATTTACATCGACTATTATTAAACACAATAATTGTGTTTACTTAAAGATCCTGATTTTAATTTTATATAATTAATTGTATGTTAAACACAACTAATTAAATTATTTATAAAAAAAATAAAGGTCATTATGGAGACAATTCAACCTTTAAAATTTTTATAATATTCTAATAATCCGTGGAGGGAAGAAACTTAAATATATGTAATAAAGACATAATCGAAAACTATATATAATTTTAGCTTTTAGTTGTATTTTACCAACACTATTATGTTAAAGACATAATTATTTTATATTATAAATATTTTATTAGTATTTATGATATAGTCTGGTATAACTTTTTTTTTATAAATTTTTACGAAAAATTAAACCTAAAAATATGTTTATTTTTATATTTCAACGTTTCATTTTTCACACTTTCTTATTTATTTATTTATTATGTTGTATTTATATTGTTGAGAACAAATAAAGTATAAAGATGAGTTTGGGCGAGAGAAAAAAAGTAAAAGAAAAAACGTGGAAAAGGAGAGAATAACATATAAATTGATATTGATAAAAAAAAAAACTTTTATAATTAAGAAGGAAAAGATAAAGATGAAAAAGTTTAGAAGAGCTAAAACTATGTTCTCAAAAATAAAATGATTAAATCTGAAAAAAAAGTTATATAATTGATTATGTTGACAATGTAATTGATTATGTAAAACTATACAATTTGTGTTTAAAAAAAATAAAGGCATAATATATTATTTTCAATAAAATAATATTTATTTTTATTTTGTTTCTACTTTTCTTATGTTGATATATATATATATATATATATATATAATTGATTATGTTGATAATGTTTTCACTCATTAATCACCTCTTTCTCTCTTTATTTTTTTCTTCTTCCACATTCTCTATTCTTTTTTTTTCTTCTCTACCAAATGAAGCATAATGGTTGCTTTGATAATTAGCTAAATGATGGTACTAAAACAAATATTGCTTTGTAGGGTAATTTTATGTTCAACGTATTGTTCGATGAAAAATATCCTATGCAAAATAAGGTTCATAAAGTTTAAAATAAATTTAATATTAAAATTAATTATATTTCATAAAAAAAAATATGATAAATATTATATATAATATAATAGTTTACATACATTTTTATTAATTATAGTTGTATGAGTATACAACATTTTTCTTATAAAAACTCTAATTGCACATTCTTTATTTAACTTTTTAAATCAAACAACTTTAGTTAACTATTAATATATCATTTAATAGTTAAAAATAAATGTTATCGTCCAATTGGGAGATCATCTTCATTGCAGGAAATATTTTTTTTCAACCCTGAATCTTAATGAAAATGTCTTATATAAAACTTACGCATAGAAAAATAAATAATTAAATTTTCCATTCCTTTTATCTATGTCATGATTCTTTTTCACATCTAACTTTCAAGACAAAGTTTGTAGACATTTGTTAATATAACAAGTCTACTGAAATAGATACCTACAAATATAAAAAGATTTGCAAATAATTTTGTTTATAAATACCTAGAGGACAATTTTTTTTAATAAGTACTACTGAATCAAACTCATTGCCCTCCTTATCAGAACCAATATATATATATATATATATATATATATATATATATATATATATATATATATATATATATATATATATATATAATCTACCTTAAGCTTGATACTCTTCTTCTTTACTATTAAGTGTATTATTGTAATTCATTGTTCTTTCTTTGTTACATATCTACCAACATTTTTTATTTTTTATTTTTGCATTTTCCTCACTTTTTATAATCCATAAAACATTGTCCCACACTCAACCCATTTTTTTCGTGATCTACAACTTTTTGTTGGTGAATTATGTCTGTGGAATTGAAGAATTGTGATTTAATTTAATTTGTCATGCTTGTAATGCCACAACACTATTTTCATATTAGAAAGAAACAAAAAGTTACAATTACAAATTATTAATCCAACAAGTTAACATGTTCCACACCTTTCATTCCGAGTGAAAATTTATGAATTAAAACGGCTTTCAATTGTTTTCCCTGACTAGTTTGAATAAACTTTCTTTATTAAAAAAACCTGCATTAAAAGTAGCATTCAATGTTATCTCAATTATATAATTAATGGTCTTTCAATTCTACAGTACCAAATAATAACACTAACTTTCGTCCTTATTCACCAACTGGGCCAACCTTGTGACTGTATATTACCAAAAATGATTATTTTTCCTCTTTGGAACAGTGACAAAAAAGTATATAAAATTAAAAAAAAAAGTTGCTTAGAATAGTGATAAACATGAGCATAAAAGTTTGGTTAGAACTGGATTGGTGACCTGTAATGGTTGTGTTTATCTGAGAAAATAAGAAGGAAACTTTTAGCCCAAAATGCTGAAAAGAGAATGAAATGGTGACAAGCATAAAGGAGATTTGTTTGCTTCATTTGAGGGCAAAGATGGAGAGTGATGAAAGTAGAGAAAACAAAATTTGCTGGCTACCATTTGGGCTATGATCACTCATTAGGTGTTAAAGGTTAATAGAGAGATTCATTGTGATGGTTATCCTTTAAAACACATGCCTGATTGGTGAAGAGAGAGAAGAGGGTCCACTTGGTATCAATGATTGACAATGGAATGTCTAAATTTTCCCAATTGAATTGCATTTGAAAACTGGACAAAATATATTACATGATGATGGTGGTGGGTGGGTGGGTGCATCTTAACATTGCAGAAACAAGATACCCTCATCCATTCTACAATTTTATTGTATTTCTTACTCATTAGTTAAATGAGAAAAAAATATTCTTTTATTTAATACTTTCTTTGTGTTAAGAAACTTGATGAAAAAGGTAACAGAATATAATTTTAACTTTTTTTTGTAAATGACCGATTTGGTCATTTGAATATGTGAGAAAATACTAATTTAGTCTTTAAAAATGTACAAAATATATGAAAATACAATTTTAGTCCAATAAAATTGTTATTGGAAATAATTTTTGTTTCTGGTTAATATAGTTGTATTATGCGACATCTATGGTTAAACTCACGTCATCTAACATTCATTTATAATATTATTACACTTACTTTACATTTATTATTTTGAAATCTTTCAAAATAACTTTTTTTATATAAAAAAAACACATATATATATAAATATAACAAAATCATTTTTTAATTTCTTAACTTATTTTTACTAATTTTGTTCTTTTACAGTATTTTCTATTTCTGTGTAACACATAATCATCATCATTGATAAACAAAATATAAACTATAAAACAAGATAAATTAGAGTTTTAAAACAAAAAACTTTTATATATATATATATATATATATATTACATCATATAAACATATTTTAATTGCATCTCATTCATATACTCTAATAGATATAATTCAATTTAAACACATAACAATTCAAAATCATTCAAAAATCAAAAAGTTCATTTCAAGCTCAGACTAAATCAATACTCAAATCTTGCAAAAATATAATATAGTGTGATTATGTCACATTCATAAATACTATTGAAATTAAAATCATCTTCCTTTACTTGTTTAGGTAGCTCAACATATACCACAATATCAGGCCCACCACTATAACAAAAACAAAAATTGCTGACGAGACAAATCAATCAGAAACATCCAAAATCTGTCAGTAAATTGATTGCATGTAAATTTATCGACGAATTTCTGAGTCCGTTGGTAATTATCGACGGATTCAGGATAAATCCGTTGGTAAATCTGTCGATAAATTTAGCGACAAATGATATCAGTCGATAATATATTTTACCGACGGATAAAATTTCATCGATAAAATTTTGTTGGTAATTTAATTTTTTCTTGTAGTGCACATGACTGACAAAAAAATTAATCTTATACACAAAAAGTCATAATCAATGATCTGAACATACCCTTATGAGCCTAAACCAATAAAGACTCATCCTAGCTCTAAAAAAACTACATGCAACAAACTTTCTGTTGGAGATCCCACACTGACTAGAGATGAAATCTTTCAATAGTTTATAAGTAGGTGTAAGCCTCACTTTACAAGTCGATTTTGTAAGGATGAATTAGATTTAAACTCACTTTCTAATATGATATCAGAGCCTATCCTAGTATCCTAGTAAGATTGTTGAGCCTATCGAACCACTCTTATATATAAGTCTTACACTCGATTTACGCAATGAAGAGAAAACAAAAAATTTAAGAGATTTTAATTCTTTTAAATGAGACTTGAATCACTAACTTTTTTTTATTTATAAAATTTTCATTTTAATATTATAATATTTTTGCTTCAATTCAGATTTACCACCTTTACTTTTAAACAATTTTCAAGATATTCAAATATTATCCTATATAACTTATTTTAAAATAGTTATATTTGAGTTCAACAAACTACAATTGATAATGAAGTTTTTTTTTTCTCTATTTAATAAGGTTAGATTCTCCCATAACGTTAGAATTCACAATCATGACTTAAACCAAAACTCCTTTACAGGTTATTCCCCACGTTACATGGTTAACTACTTTTTGGATAAAACAAATATACAATATCATAGATGTTATAAGTGTTGTTTACCAATAAAAATTGAAGTTTCATTTAGGCAGTACATCGTGAAATTAAAAATTTGGTAGATGGACAATCAAAACATTCATACACACACTAAGGATTGTAATTAATACATTATAGTATAACTTTCTAATATACTTTTATCGCTATTATTAGTTGCTCATTTATTTTTATTTAAATTAAAAAATATTCTTAATGCGTGAAAAAAATGATAAGGTTAGTAGAAAAATATTTAATGCACAATTATTTTTATAAAGTGATATTTTTCCATGTAAAACCTTGAATTTAGCACGCTAGTAAAATGGAGGAAATTAGATTTCACTTTTACCTAACAAGCACTGAAAAGGAAGTACTGAATAGGTGATGCTAACTTCACAAAGTTGTTCACAAAAAACTGGACAAAAAGTTTGGTTTTTTTTTTTTTTTCTTCTTAGATATTTGTCTTTGTCATGGTTTCAAAGATTTTATCAATTGAGATATGATTTTATTAATTTAGTTTTTTGTTTCAAAGATTTTATCAATTGAGATATGATTTTATTAATTTAGTTTTTTGTTTCAAAGATTTTATCAATTGAGATATGATTTTATTAATTTAGTTTTTTGTTTCAAAGATTTTATCAATTGAGATATGATTTCATTAATTTAGTTTTTTTTTTATCAAACGACTTTGCAAACTATGTATCTTTTATAATCAATCATATTTTTGGTGAAAAAGTTACTATGACCTAAGCCATTTCTTTTGTGTATCCCTATAATATCACTTCATATTTTATTTATAAGTTATAAAATATCTATGTATAACCTTTTTTAGGAATTGAGTTTTGCACGATAAAGTATTAAGTGCTTGTGAAATTTATTTCTAACTATAGTTAATTATAGTTTTTGTATTTCTAACTATTAAATTTATATAAGTAGCTCCTTGAATCTCATGTGAGTGTGACAACTTTATAATTATCCAATATTTAAATCTTGTATTTCTTTCATTTAAATATGTGAACAAATTAAATACTTGATATATGAAGAAGTTCAACAATATAATATTAAAATTGATTAATATGAATACTTATTTCACATATTAGTATGTATGATATATTAATTATTTATTTTGGTTAGCTACTACATTGTCGTATATTTTGTTATTTAAATTTCAATATAAAGTATAACACTCGATTAGTTTAATAATTTTGATTACATGAAACTCTTTCCTCCAGAGAATTAGTGCACTATAATCATGAAATACATAAATCTAGACATGCCAGAATGACTAATACCTAGTAAGAGAGATTGTCCTCAGGCACATTATAAGATGTTTCTTAAAGAGTGTACAATGTAGGCATAAACAATCTCATTCTTTTGTATAAATTAGAAGCACATGTAGATGCATTGGAGTCATGAAAAGAGAAACAAAAGGCGCAATTCATGGATAGAAGGGAAAAGGGAGAATGGTGAAAAGGTTCACAATAAGTTAATTTGGCCTTGGTGGCAAAATTATTGGTAATTGAATCTCATTTAATGGGTAGCTAGCAGCATCATAAGAAGAAGTGGGTCCATGATGATGATGAACAAGAGGCATGAATGTGTAGATGAAAAGGCAAAGATGAAGGGGTGATTGTAAATGATAATTTTTGCTTGATGGGGAACGAAAGAGAGAAAGGAGGTGGAGGTGATGGTGGCTAGAGGGTGGTGGGTGTGGTGGTTGTGTCTCATTATGCAACTTTAGACAAACATGTGATGCATTTAATTATGCCTGTGCTTCTCATTCTTGTGGTCCCTTCTCCCTTCATGTTTGGTGCCTCCTCTCTAATATGCACTATTTGCTAACATAAATTTGTGTCTTAGCTTTTCAATTTGTTGTCTAGTAAAAAGAACTTTTCAATTTGTTTTTCTTGATGTTTGTTGGACATGTCACTTGTTTACTTTTGATTTTTGCATTGATGGTTACGTTTTTAAAATGAAAGAAAAAATGTTTGAGAATCAATCTAGTTCATTCAAACTTCATATGTTGGACAGTTAATATACTGTTTAGCCTCCATGACAATTCACACTTTTATAACTTCACTTAGTTGAAATGACACAAAACAGGCACACAAAAATTGGCAACCCCATTTTGTGGGCCAAATTCGTAGAAGTCCAACTTTATGAATTAATCCACGGCCTTTTCTTTTTGCGCCTCCCTAATTTCTAAATTAATGCTCAAAATTTTTAAAATGATATTTTATTATTTGTAAAGGTGAATTTTGGATTAGGTTCCTGAAATCTTTAGGAATTTCTAGAATTTCTAAAATGTAATTTTTGAAATAGAATTTCTAAAACAAAATTTTTAAAATATATAAAATACATTTTAAAACGAATTTTTTAAAACAAACTTTTTGAAACATATAAAATGTTTTCTTAAATGAAATTTCCAAGATAATTTTTTTAAAACAAATTTTACAAAACATATAAGATACGTTCTAGAACGAATTTTTCATAACATATAATACATTTAGCTTTCCGCAACAACTCTATCTCTCTTTTCTTCTTCATATCGAAGAGTGCACTAGTTGGAGGTGTAGAGGTGACAATGGGGTAGCAATAATGGCAACGATGCGCAACAAAGGAGGGTTTTTAGTCTTTTTATCTCAATATGGAGATGCAGTTAGTAATTACGGTAGTGCATAAAAGAAAAGCCTTGATCCACAAATGAGAAGTGACTCACCCTTACCAACACAGAAATTTGGCAAAAAGATAGAAAAATGCTTTCAAACTCTCACCTATTAAAATTATCGCTACCCTCCTTCCTTTATTTATTTTTAGTTCTGCAAATTTTTTTCCTATTATTTTTAATCTCTGTCATTTGTTTTTCATTTTTTATGTTTGGATTAGGGAATTTAGCTAATTTGCGATGAAAGTGTGAGAAAGATTTGATTGTTTAAATTAAGGTAAAGATGGTAAGATTTGAGAAGAAAGTTTGTAAGTAATGTAATAAATATAATAAACATTTTAATATTTTTTAATATATAAAATTATAAAATTAAAAATTTATTATTACAATTAAAAATAATTAAAAACAACTAAAAATAAAATATAATTAATTTATTCAGCATAATTGATAATATTTTTTAAAAATTTATGAAAATATTAAATTACGTAATTATTTTTAAAAATAAAATTTAATTTATTATCAAATATATTAATTTATTAATTGAGACTAATTATTTTTTTAAAATATAAAACTAAATTTTTTTAAATTAATTTTAATATTAAATTTAACTATTTTTATTATTTTATAATAATAAAAAAATAACTGTCATATAATTTATTTTCATTTTAAATATTTATATTTATTTTTATTAAATTATAAGTATATTTATTTTATCATTAATTATTTTTTTAATAATATTATATAATATTTTTATTATAAAATTTTATATAACATTTAATGTATTTTATTATTATAATTATTATTTATGATTTTATAATTTTTATTATCATAATTATTATTTTAAATATCTTCAGTTTTTAATATTAATATTTTTATCATTATCTTATTTTATAAAATTAGAATTAATGATGTTTAATTTATTATGTTATTATTATTTAATAATTTTATTAAATTTATTATTATTTTATTATAGACCGTATACTTTTTGCTCAAATCTTTGCTATATGTGAAGAAAGAATTTTCGCTCTTCCTTTTCTCAATTTTCACAATAAACTAATATTTTATTTATTAAAATTTATGTTTTTTGCTCATTTTATTCCTCTTATACTTTTTGTCGTTAAATCCAAACAAACTTTAATAGCGTAATACTTTTTTGTTGTTGTGATGCCATTGACATGACATTGTACTAATATACCAATGTGTCACATGTGTATGTTACTGGAAGATTATCTTTTAATAATGAAGCAATCACATCTTATGTCAATTAAAAATATATTTTGTGGCTTTAATTTTTGATATCACGAAGCATTTGATAGTTCATTTGGTGAGAAAGAGTTGATTGTGTGTACCAATTTATTTGAGATGGATGTACCTTGTTGATAAATACATGAAGATCTTAAAAGGACATGTTAATAATCATTATCGACCAGAAGAAGTTTCAATTGTCAAGAGGAACATTGTAATAGAAGTCATTGAGTTTTGTTCCGAACATATGCCAAATTGTGACCCAATAGGATATGTTAAGACTCAACGTGATGGGAGATGTTAAGGTAAGGGTACTCGAAATGTGAAGATTAGAAATATAAGTCAAAAGAAGTGGACCGAACACATTTGTACATATTAAACAAAACTGATGAGGTTATCCCCTACATTTTGCAACACATCAATGAAATCAAAGTAGAACACTACTGGATGAGTGAAAATGGATATTGATTGAACATAACAAAACCTTCTTAGCTTGGTTTAAGAAAAAGGTTTGCAGTGAACCTAATGTTTCGGATACACTAGTAAGAATTGCCTGAGCCTAATAATGGTGTCATTATATATGAATTTCTCAAGCCTCAATCCATAAAAAAAAATGGATTTCTTGAGCCTTAATCCATCCAGAAAATTGGAAACACAATGATCCAGATCCTGCAATACATGCAAACATGTAGTGACTTCCAGAGACATATTTAATTGGGCTCCATACACTGAAGGGATGGTTTTCTAACTTGATTTTTTTAATTAAGGTAATCATACAACTAATTGTTTGCGAGTCATTGTAGATCCCATTGATAGTTAATTGTAATTAATTTTAGGAATTACATAATAATGTGGTTTTGTTCGCTCCAAGAAAAATCCAATTAGGAAATGAAAAGTTTATTACAAGGATAAATTTTACATTTTTATTACATTGCAAGTGTAAGTGTATTTAGACTAACATATATGTTTTCTTTAATTAGAGTTGTGGTTGACAAAAACATTTTAAGTGAAAGGAATATAATAAGGTCACTATAATTCATTTAGTCTATGTTTAGGCATATTTTAATACATAGAATAATTATTTTATATGTGAAATTAATTTTTGTCACTTCTTTCTCATTTTAGTATAATATACAAACAAACTCATTTGAATGTGGCTATTATGTATTGTACTGGATGAGAGCCACTATTCGAGCGGGTATCATTAACTCCTGAGCAGAGGTAATGATGAAAGAAGGCCTAGACAAGGTTCTATTACAAGATCTATGGCCAAGCAAATAGAGGAGCAGTGGGAATCTGAGGCACAAAGGTATATCAAAATGCTGATTTGTAATGTAAAAATATTCAAAATAGAAGTAGAATAAAACCCTAGGCACATTAGGGTTAAGGTACATCAAAGGCACAAAGTTGACTTCTTAATACTGTAAAAATTGTGCAAAGACTTGTAATGCAAAAATATTCAAAATAGAAGTAGAATAAAACCCTATGCACATTAGGGTTAAGGTTTGCACCTTAAGGTTAGGGTAGCGCCTCCTTTTAGAAGAGTGCCACATGTCTACACGACAAAGGAAGCTTAAGGCGTAAGGTAGGGTAAGAAAACTTACTCTACACACTAGGGTTAGGGTTAGGGTATGAGACACATGGAGCAAGCCAGGGTTAGGGTATATTAGCTTGTGTCATACGCTAGATTTGCCAAGCTTCTCCTAGAAGCTTTTCCATCTACTTTCTTTTATATATAGATGTGTATGCAATGTGTAAACTAGCTTGAATGACATTAATGAATTGCTGCTGAATTTTTTCCAACACCTTGTCTTATGCTCTTCTTTGTTTCCTCTCCTTAGAGTTAGACTTAGAAAACCTTGATAGTTGGCCTAACCTCTATTAAGAACCTTGTTCCATCTAGCACATTATTCTCCATGGTACAACACTTCTCATACTCACTTCCATTGCTTGCCACGGTACTAGCTCCTTTTATAGCTTCCGTATCACACCTTGGAGTTACTCTTCCATTTTTAATCAGTGTGAGTCTTCACCAAACTTATGTCGAACACTTGAAGCACATATAGAAACGAAACACCTATAAACATCTCTATCAGGTAACACATTTAAACATATGATAATTTCTATTTTCTTTTATGATATGTACATAATCACGTGTTTGAAATATTTCAAGTTTTTAATTATCAAATCTATGTTATATTCAAAGTTGAGAGAATAATGTATTATTTTTCTTCTTCGGTATAGATAATATAACTTTGTTTTTCTTATTTATAAAATTTTTAGATTAGATTAGATTATTTCTATAGATTTTTTAGTTCAAAATGTTTATTTATCATTATATGTATCGCTATTGAGAGTTTTATGTATTTCAAGTTTTGATTTAAAGTCAAAACCAATTTAATTTATAAAAAAATCCAAAATTTACGTGAAGCTATACATGACGCAAATTTTAAACACTTTTTATATATTTTTCTATTATAAATTTATGTTTGTTAGTTGTGATTCAAACGTAAATGCAAAGTTTTTAAATTTGAGTTGTGGTTTGACATAAATTATCTTCCTTACCATCCACGTCGGACTATTAATAAATATAAAAAACTTTAAATAGACATAAAAAAAACTTTTTTATACTAATAACATGTCACTTTGACATATATTAAATTAAAAAAAAGTAAAAGTTAAAACACAAAATAAATATTTTAAAGAGTTATTCTTGATATTTCTCCTTTTTTTAGTTTATTATTACTATTAGATTGAAAGAAAAAAAGGAAGTTTTAAAATTACTTTGAGGGCTACTTAATAACTTCTCCCTCCTATACACACAAGCGAAAAGGTTAGGACAATATAATCTACTGACCTTAATGATGCTATGTAATTCACTAATTACTACTTACTACAAAAGCCAAACTATAACATGTAACTAACACAATTCATGGCATGAATGATCTACAAAGAAATTTTAAATACTACAACAGCGTAAATATTTCTATATTGTTATCACTCAGTCAATTGCATTATACACACACAAATAAATATTATTCTTTTCAGAATATTTAATTAAAAATTATACATATTAAGATTATTTTTATTTAATTCTTGTGTTCAAAATCTTTACATAAATAATGTATGAAAAGAAACCCTAGCCTCTCTAAAATGACCCTCATTCCCTTTCATCTATATGTTGTGCAATTAAACTGATTTTGAAGTTATAGTAAGTACTTTTAAAGTCCCTATTTTCTTCTAATTAATGGAGGTTGTTGAAGTGGAAGTGGTGCAGGATAATGAAAGAGCTTCTTCCATGGGGAGACAAAGTCTTTTAGAGGAATCTTGTTATTGCTGAAAGTGGCTGAGTGCCTAAATCAATGATTGGTTTGGTGAAGTGTGTTCTTATTGGAAAAACCTAAATATATGAATTGAATATTCCTGGGATTATGATTCTTAAACAATAATAGTTTATGTTGTTGTGTATCACTTGAAAAGGGCTTTTGGATTGTTGGGCAAAGGAGGGTTTTCTTTGATTTGGTCCAAAAATAAAGTGTTTAAAATAATTTAAGAGTGGTGATTAGAATTTTTATGGTTAATATTTAATTAATTAAAGTACGTAGTTGTTAGCCACTTTCTGCCCTGGCTGTTTTCACTTGTCGCGATGCATTTGGTGCTGGTTCAACAATATTGCTACACATGTAACATAATCATAATAATGTATTCTTTAATGCATTCTTTTTATCATATTTTTTATTATAAATTAAAATTTATTAAAAATCGTATGATTATTATTTAATAAATCATACTTATGGTTTTATAATTTCAAAGAAATTTAGCTAATTTTTTTTACTAACATTGTAAATTATAAAAAAATTATATATATACATATTACAAGCCTGTATAGTTTGATCATCGTATCTTTAAAATATTTCGAAGAGTTAATGAAAAAAAAGATATATTTAAATTAATCGACTTTTAAATGATGTGATGCTATTAATTATATTAAAACAAACTTATTATTTGAGAATATATATATATATATATATAATAAATTAAAAAAAAAGGATGTTTGAGATATAAAATGTTTTCATATGTTAGAAGGGAATTATATTTTCTATCATAAATATATTTGGTATGTCTAAGATTTTTAAAAATAAGAGACATGTTTATGTAAAAAAAAAAAAACACTTTATTGAGAAACTCAAATTTTCACCAATTTTGTGAAAACTTTTTAGTGAAGAAAATTAAAATCAATTCCTAAAGAAAATATTGAATTCGTGAGAACCATTTTTAAAACAATGTACCAAACTAGAAATTTAACCTAACATGAGAAATTTAAAAGAATCTCTACCAAATACTAGGTAAGAATATCTTTAGAACGATTATTAATTTGAACATTTGGTAGGTAAGGACACAAATTCAATAATTGATCTACGTGTTTATCAATTCAAACGCGTTGCCATGACATCTTACAAATTTAGGACTTAGTTAGTTAGATACTTTGTCTTTGGTTATAAAACTTTGAAAAACAATAATTCTCTGCCTAAGTGTTTAATATTAAGGTTTAGGATTTGGGATTTAAAGTTTTATAATTAGACCATTGAAAATTTAGTTTAATTTTTTTAATTAATTGAATTTTACACAATTTTAGTTGGAACTACATATAAGTATTGGAAACATACTCATATAAAAAATTAAAGTTGTATTTGAATTCTTACTAATGTTCATATAAAAGTTATACCAAAAGTTAAACCACAAATTGTATCTATATTCACATGAACGTGACTGACACTATTATTAAAATTATTCTAGTTAATAAAAATTAAATTTTACATTCATAAAAGATTTAGATATAAATCCACTTATATTCATAAAGGATTCAGACATAAATTCATATAAATTTACTCGAATTCCATTTTTTTTTCTCAACATTGCAAAAAATAATAAATGATATTATAATTGTCATAAAATATGGATTACGTGTAATTGTTTGCTTTTTTTTATAGTTATTTAATATTTATGTTTAATACTTTATTTTAAGATTTATACAATTTTTTCTTTAATATTAGACATTGAAGAAAAAAAAAGTACATTTTAAAATTGACCTTTTGATAATATTTTAATTTCTTTATTATATTTTTTTTTATAAAAGATCATTTAATTTATATTTGAAATAATATGAGAGGACGTACGATGGAAAACGGATAGAGATATATTGGTTAACTAATGAGTACTGGAATAAAAGATAAATTTTATACCATGAAAATAAAGATAAAGATAAATACAAATTTTTATTTTGACAACAGATATAGTCAAACTTATATCCATTCTAACACCTTATTATCTTTAAGTAGAATGTTCTCAGTAGACTTGTTATTAACAAGTTCTCATAATAAAATTCTCGAAAAAATACTTATTAATATCTAATAAATAAGAATTCAAAATAATAATTTATATAGATTTTTCGTCTCTAAATTAAAATAAAATATTAATAGATTGATTATTATGATAAATATAACAATCTTATAAAATATTATGATATAATCTTTTGAAATAAAACATATTAAAGTTGGTTGACGTGAATAATTACCTCCTCGTGAATTATGTGTAAGGAAATATCCATTTAAAGGCAAAAGTAGGGTGATTCTGAAAGTATCACTACCCGCTGTGACCGTCCATGTTTTCCATTAATGATCTATTAACAAATATTTATATACTAAGTACTATGTTTTGTTGGGAACAACGGGGAATTTACCACATACACATATCTTCACATAGGGTAAAGCAAGAAAGCAATTCTACATCTCCAAGGTACAAAGCCAGATTGGTGGTGAAAGGTTTCAGACAGAGAAAAGGCATTGATTTCAATGAGATTTTTTCTCCGGTGGTAAAGATGTCAT
>Ga0209700_103887_pt1 | contig 27896 bp, 12 predicted proteins | sample SiratroredBW_FD_187528 | JGI IMG/M metagenome (GOLD analysis project Ga0209700, IMG submission 187528) | Root nodule microbial communities of legume samples collected from California, USA - Siratro red BW (SPAdes) (version 2) | ecosystem: Host-associated > Plants > Roots > Nodule | place: USA... | reverse complement strand
AAGACCTTATGATCTTTATGTGTGTGTGCATTGGATGTTGATTTTAAAGGCTTATCAAGTCTAATTGTTGCTTGTTTTTCATTAGTGCCTTGAGAGTATATATATATATATATATATATATATATATATATATATATATATATATATATATATATATATATATAGTAACCTTGACACTTGAGAGATATAGTAAAACAATGCACTTTGTGAGATTCTGTTGATTTTGATCACCTCTTTAGCTAATTGATTTTCTTGCTTTGCTTTAAATTTCTCGGACGATGTTCATAGATATCTTGCTTCTTTGCCTCTTTGTGTGTTGGATGTTGTCTATTCCTTTCTTTTCCAGGATTCATTGAGGAGATGTTAAGTTATCCATTTGTTTGTTTATGTTTCTGTTTCTTTTTGTTGTATCATTCTCTTTGATGGTTTTAGATTTATTCCCTGTTCTGTATCTTGATTTTGCCCTGGAGTGCAAAAGTCTAAGTGTCGGGGAATTTGATGAGTCATTATTTTCACTTATTTACTTATCTTGTTGTACCTATTTTAATTAGTAATTTGTGCTTAACTTCCAATTATTTTCTCAATTTTACTGTTTGGACTTCATTTACCAGAAATTCGTAATTTTATTTAATTTGAATTTTCTGAGCTAATTTTATTATTATTTTCAGGGCAACTTTGGAATTTTATTGGGCTTGGAAATTAATTCTGAAACTGAAGAAGAGTTGCCACATTATCAATTTTTATTTTCAATTTTCATTTTTAGTTTTTATTTATTAGACCAAAATTGAAAGATTTAGGCCCATTAGGTTTAGTGTTCAGAACTGACCTAGGTCTAGCCGCCTATTAAAGGAGGTGAAGCCAAAGGAGTTATAGACTCTCTGACTCTCTACTTTTGGGAGTCAATTCGTTCTCTCTCTAGAAAAACTGGTTATTTATTTATTTTCTCTGCAATTTAATTTTGTTTATGTTTTTATTTAATTTAATTTCGTTATTGTTTTAATTTAATTTTATTCCTGTTTTAATTTAATTTCGTTCATGTTTTAATTTAATTTCGTTCTTGTTTCAATTCCGTTTTGTATTTAATCTCTGTTTATGTTTAATCTTTGCTTTATTTGAATTTAATGGAAGACTAATTTGTAAGGTTATCCTTTTGATTCAAATTGTAGTGAAGCTTTGAGGTTGTTGTTGTGTTGTTTTTGCTCTCTTCATCTCTTAACTCTTTATCATTTTATTTATGTGCTTAATGTTTTTACTGATTGATGCTTAATGTTTCAGTTAATATGAAATTCGTGTCTCTCTTCATGCTTAATGAAGTGAGTCACGGGTTGTTTGAATCGAATGAATGATGTATGTGAATGCTTAATTTGTATAAGGAAAACTTGTGTTAATTATCGCTTAGTTAATTAATTCGGGTTGGAATTAGGGTTCAATAAGTTGAGCATGAATTTTTGTATCCTATGATAAGCGAATTGCAATATAATGAAGAGGGTAATTTTCAATTTCTTCTAATTCAGTTATTTTTTTTTATTAAATCTAATTATTTCACAACAAACCTCCCACTTTTTTTTGTGTTTAACCCTTTGACAGAAAACTAGGTCCTTGGGAGATGACCTAGGAGTCACTTCCTAGTACTACATTTAATTGTATTTATTTGACCGAATACAGCTTCGATCAATATGTAAGGGTAGTCTGATAACGACCCGATAGCGAGTGACCCAATAGGCTCAACACTACAAGAAAAAAATACTATTTAGAGACCTATTTTTAGCTACCAAATGAAATGGTTGTCAATTGTGACCAAAATAGTCACCAAATTAGATTTTGGTTGCTAAATAACTACAAAATAAAAGTAATAGATGAATTTAGTGTCCAATTAAGTCAAGATAATTTGTATTTAACATTAGCTACCACGATTTTAGAGACTTATATCATTAGATTCTAAATTGGTATCTAACTTTTATTTTGTAGTTATTTAACAACCAAAATCTAATTTGGTGACTATTTTGATCACAATTAGCAACCGTTTCATTTCATTTGGTAGCAAAAAATTGGTCTCTAAATAGTTGTTTACTGTAGTGCAACAACCTTGTTAGGATAGGCTCTGATACTATATTAGAAAGTGAGTTTAAGCCTAACTCAACCTTGCAAAATCGGCTTGTAAAGTGAGATTTGTACCCACCTATAAACTATTGAAATGTCTCATTTCTAGTTGATGTGGGATCTCCAACATTACTTGACACCAGAAATTTAAGGATAATCTCCAATCATCAGTCTGATAAGGAAGGAAGACGAAATTTTAGAAAAAAAATATAAAAAAATTGATAGAACAGATATGATGATTCTGATAAAAATGAAACTTGAATATTAATCCTCCTATTTATACAAGTCTAATATAATTATTAATAATTAAATCACACATAGTGAAAAACAATCATAAATCATAACACTTTAATTACGTACAGTAAAATTATATGAAAGGGTTTGTCTCTATGCACAATTTTTATAAGCATTTGTATATGAAACATTTTTCATTCCCGTTCTCACCTTAAATTACTATATGCGACACTCCAAGATGCAATTGTTAACCTAAGAGTTGTTCTTCAAACTTTTTACATAGCATTTGTCCTAGGATTTCTCTTTTTAAGTGTCCAAATAAGAACAAGAATAGAATAAAGAAGGAGAAGAATTAACTCCTATATATACACAGGATTAGCTTCTAAGGACCTAATTTAACTTACTCCTAACATTTTCCTATCTTTCTATATGCTCAACTTTATTCTGTTTTTACAAAACACTTTTATTTTGTTTTCTAAGCACTACTTAATAAATTTAATTAAGCAAAAAACTTACTACATTATATTATTTTTATTTCAAGAAAAATAAGATGTTGCACGCATTTCCTCACCTAACACAACAGTTTTGAAAGGGATGATATATTTATTTTGATTTTAGAGTGCAAATTTAGCTAATAGCATATTCTCAATTAGGGATATCCACGATTTAGTTCAATTCAACTTATGTTTAAAAACTCACCCAAATCAAAATAAAATAAATAAAATATGATTTGATTTAGTTTAGTTTTAAGTTAATATAACATCTAAAGCAAACAAAATCAATATTTTGTGATTTATTTTGAATTTATTTTTATTACTGTGAAATTGCTAAAAATCTTTTTAAAAAATTGTTAAACATTTTTAATGAAAATTGATGTAACGTGATGTGAATTTTCTTACAATTATCACTATGAAATTATATTAACATAAATCAAATAATGTCTACATTTTTAATTTTTTCATTGCCAATCAATTATATAAACCTAAAATATATACACACCATTTCCTAATGTATTGTAATTGTAAAATAATATTTTAAATATTCAAGAAACATAAATAAGAACATTAACCGTTGATTATTCACTTGTTAAATGAATTCTATTATTAATCACGATATTAGTGACCAACGCTATCAGTGACAGAAACTTTCTGCTGCTAAATAGAAAACCATACTTATTATTAATTTAAGACTATATTAACGACTTAAATATTAATATTTTATTAATTAATTTGATTAGTAGCAACAGAATTTAATCTGTCTCTTTGGTTTTAGGATTTTAGTTAGTGTAAACAATAAATTTTCATCACTAAACTAATCCGGCATTTTAAGGTGACAAAAATTTAATAACTGAATAGAATTCGAAATTGTGGTGATTAGTTACCAACGGAATATAAATTGATGACTTATAAATTAAATTGTAAGACAATACATACAAATTTATCATCAAATTTTGATAAACAGAAATATATTATAAATATAGTATAAATAATTCCTAAAATAATTTATATAATATTTTATAAAAAGTACATAATTTTATAGTTAAATATTACAACATAAATTTATTATCATATTTTAATAAATATAAATATATTTCAAATACAATAAAATTAAATAAAAGACATATTTATATAAATTTATTAATTAATAATTAAATTTAAATATATAATATTGTACTTAATATAATATCATATTAATATAATAAAAAATAATTTGTTTTAATTTAATCTTAAATTTTAAATTAAAATTAAACCGTTAGGTTATAAAATTAATTTTGTATATTTAAATGAAATTTTGATTACCTTTTATATTATTTTTATAAAAAATAATAATTTGACATCATTATTTATATTAAATTTCTATTTAACACTATATTTTTTTAATAAAATATTATAAATAATAATATATATCGATATGAAATATGAAATAGTATCAAAAATAATAAGTGTCAAAATATAACTATCTTTTCTATTTTATCATTTTGTGTTGTCGGATTCTTCGGTCATTATTGTCAGTCCATCATTCTTTGCTGGCATTGAAAGGTGATGTGACAAGATATATATCAAACCCTACCCTACGGGAAACAAGCCATAAGTTCAAATCTATCACAGTAGAATGTGTACCACTCGTTTCAAACACATCACTGCTTATTCCAGTAATATTATTTATATATAATTTTTGTACAGATTCTTTTGCTTTTAATAAAACTAAATATAAATTACAGGGACAAGAATATCGAATATAAATTATTTTTACCTAACGAGGTAGAATCTTCTTTAATTCCTTAATCGTCAACTGCAATTTGCAGAACAATTTATTCACATAAACCATTTCAAAGGTTTAAAGATGTCGAATAGCTCAGTTTGCCTAAAAATTAGTGTCTCGTAATTTTGTGAAATACTTTGCTGTTATGTGGTTACAATCACATTTTTATATACAAACTTTTATTAAATACTCCACCCCGGAAATAATAACATTTTTAATTTTTAATATAATTTTTTTATACTCATGTGATCACAATTACATTTATATAGAGTAAATGTTTAATGAAATTTCCATATTACTGTATTTCTTACAACTTTAAAGATAACTTTATAGATGTAACACATAGGATAAATTTCACATATAATATTTTTTTCATAAGCATCTCTCTCACACCTGTGTAAAAGAGATAAAAAGAAATTATCAAACTTCTGATATACTTTTTATATTTGCATATTCACAACGTTGTAGATACAACCACACCTCTATCAATGAATATTTTATAAAATTAAATATATTAGTATGTATCTCACGTCTACATGAATGAAACCACACATTTCTAACTACATCATATACAATTTTGCATTACAAACTCGTTGTTTATAAAATATATATATATATATATATATATATATATATATATATATATATATATATATTTGTACCCACCAACTCTATTGTCAAGTTGACTATTAATTTGCGAGTGTTTGTGCATGTTAGGTACATTAATACAATTTAGGCTTAAATTAAACCAAATTCTAATTCTAACAGAAACTATTTTTCTTAAACTTTTTCTTGAAAAATTATCCTTTTCTTTTGTTTTATAGAAAAATTAAGAAAAAATAATAAGTCCACTTAAATATTTAGAGCCAAAAACTTGACTTATAAATTATAACTCTTTTAAGCAAACATACTTAAAATTCTAAGAAAATAACGAATGAAAGCATAAATTTAAGAAAACAATTAGGTTGGTTCACGTTGCAATAAATTTAAAAAATTTGTATTTAAATCTAAAACTTTTAAATTTTATAAACAAGAAATTTTAATTCAACACACTAATAAAAAAAGACATTTAATCGCATATAGATAAAACTTACCAACACTGTTCTAAAACCGCTCCCGTGATAAAAAGTATGAAAATACAATTGCGGTTGTTTAATAACCGCGTTAAAAAATAATCGGATAACACATATAAGGGCGGTTGCTTGTTAACAACTGCCCTGACCCTCTGCTCTCAATTTTCGCCTAGCCCTGACCCTCCACCTCGCCCTCTCCCTCCTGCTCCCCCATTTCCTTTCCCTCATCTTGAAACACGAAAACGTGAAAACATGAAAAAATGGTTAGGGTAGGGATCCAAATGCAGTGCAATGAAACACAAAGCATGAAATTGGGCACGTACGGAGGGGTAATTGAGTTGGGGGTTGGATTCGTGCTCGGAATCGATGTCGAGCTCTTCCTCTTCCTCGGATTGATCTCCGAAGAGGTTCTGCATCATCTGGTGGCGCTTCTCCTCGCCTCCCATGGCTTCCGAGAGAAGAAACCCTAGGCACTAGAGCTTTTTGAAGGAACCGCTTCCACTGGAAACCTGCTTTTGTTTGTTCTTGTGTTGTGCTCGCCAAAACGCAATGTATCAGTTGCTTTCTTAACCTAAATTGATAGAAATAAATCTTACTTTGGAATCTTTTAAATACAAAGTCAAAAATAGAAGGTATCAAATAATTAGAGTTTAAAAGTTTACACGAAGCCATACTAGAAATCACTTAGATCTGTTTGGTTGTGCTGATCCACTGGAAGAAAAAAAAAGAGAGACATCCATGCATATAAACGAAGATGAGTAAGATATACCAGCGCACAAGCAGAAGAGAAAGATACATGTTCGTGAGGTTGGCGGCGGAAGAAGAAGAAGAGACCTTAGGTGGAATGGGGAGACTACTCGAGAAAAAGAGAGGAAACCCAAATGGCTTTAGGGGATACGAGCGCGGTTGTAAGTGGAAACCGCTCTCGTATCCTACATACAAGACCGCCCTTAATCTCTCCACAAAATAGTTTAAAAATTATTTTATCAATCGTGTTGGTATCTTTCTGTAAAGTGTTGGTATTTTTTGTCGCGATGGTATGATTGTATTTAATTTCAAAAATGTCACTGTATTATTTTTATTTAACCGCAATAATATCATACTGTGAAATATGTTTTTTCTACTAATGATATGATAGACAATTTTGAAAACCTATTGATTACATAATTTTCGCATAGCTTTGTTGATTTCAGGTTAGGTTATAGGTTCAAGGCTAGCCCTATCCAAGTTATTTTAGGAGAAACTCAAGCAAGCTAAAAATTGATTATACAAGTCATGAATATCTTTTTTACTAAAGAGTATGTTCGATAGATTTGTGTTTAACAACTTGCCAGTGGGTGTTTAATCTTTATTTGTTAACCCTTAAGTAAACGTAACCCAATTTCGTCCTTGAGCAATTATTTATCACAAATATAAAAGCATGTTTATTTTGATTTTAGTTATAGACTATTTCTAGCTTGACTTCAAAACTTAAACTTTTCTAACGTGGCCTTATGACTTGAAAAATTCTTATGTAAGAGCACGAAAACATGTTTTGCTAAATTTTAGATTTAGAACATTTTTTAACGTTACTTCATATCATCTCAAACTGAGTCATGTATCTTAAATAACTTTTATTGAAAAGTATAAAATATATTTAATTCAATTTACTTAGATTAATTTTTCTCTAGATATCTTCTTAAGTATTTATGACTTAATTTTATATAATTAAGATCTTTAATTTAATGTAATAGGTTGAGTATTTCTAATTCAATCACATATATTTTACTTTTCTATTTAATAAATGCTACCAAATAAAATGGTTATTAGTTATGATTAAAATAGTCAACAAATTAAAAATTGTGAATTCATAAAATTTTGTGGACGTCATTGATAGTTTCTTAACTTACAATTAAGATTGAAGGTTATGTATAAATAGATATTTTGACAACTTAATTGATAGTTTATTTATTGATGTCATTAAAAGAAACACAATATTTTACCAAGATGAAATTGGAATGTTCCTTTTAATCTTTCCCATATAAAATGAATGTTGATTATTGAGAATACTTTATTTAAGTTACTCCTTTTAAGAGTAGCCAAATCAACAGATAAAGAGAATCAACAATTAAATAATAAAGAAAGATTAGGAATTACAATGATCTAGTAAACCTATTTATAACTTTAAGAAAAATAACTTTTTATAAATAAGGGATCTTGGAACAAATAAAAAACAAGATACTAATACTAAATATTTTATATTAAGGTATCGTTTAATCTCGTGACTAGAATATTTTGACTCTGATTGTGAGTTCAGTAAAACACTTTATTATAAGTAAACTCATGAGCAAAATAGAAAGTAAGATAGTTCTCACAATATCAAGTTATTACAAATATTATGATTTTATTTTATATTCTTCTTTAGTATAAAATTAAATTATTTTCTTATTAATATTTTCGTATATTCTATTTTACATGTTTTATGTTCTGATAAGTGTTTTACACTATATTATTTTTTCCTAAAATAAATAAATAAATAAATTTAATATCTTGTTCATCATATATATAAATTTATTTATTTTTCTAATAAATTTATATCTCCATTATGACTGTTTTCAACTTTTCATTTGTTTAAAGAAATGTTAATTGTTATCCTACATATCAAATTTTTGATTAATGCTAATGGATTTTTTTACATGTAATATTCTCGGAATATATGTTCATTTCAAATTATAAAAATTAAGCTGAAATCTATTTGTTCTAAATTCATTATTTTATTTCTATTATTGTTTCAAATAATTAAGTTTCCAAATAAAAAATGAATTTTGTTATATTGTAAGAGTTTTATTTCCATTTGGCTATCATTTCGAAAGTTTTAAACCAATATTATTTATTCTTTTTATCATAGTTCACTTCATCAAATATATAATTTATTGAAATATATGTATTTATTATAAAGTTACATTGAAAAATCATAAAAATATTTTAATTATTTTATTACTATCACGAAAATTAATTATTTATTTACTTTAAACCAATTACACAAGTAAAATTAGAGATAAGTTTCTGTTACTACTTTTTTTAAATAAAATCAATAGAAAAGTTATAAAAATAAATATGTTCATAAGTGTTATTATGTGCATATATTTTTTTGATTTTTTTAAAATTTTACTTTGTAACAGTATTTAAGGATATTCATTCTTGAATAATTTTGATAGTCAAAGTAACTTTAGTGATAATTTACAACTTATGTCTTTCTAATGCTATGCTGACTTTCAAAAAACACGATTTTTATGATTTTGAATATGTTTATTTATATTAGCAATTTTGTTCTTATATAACTTTCAATTCATTTATAATATGACCTTAAGGCAAATATGATTTCTTAGTGATTTTCAATATAATTTTCAAGCTATTTTCTTATGGTTAATTAGTCGTTTCTTATATGACTTTCACATCATTACATAGTCACATAAGGATTGTTGGAATGACACCCTCTATCACGTTTCTATATGACCTTCACACCATTTCTACTTGACCAAACATTTACTATTAGACCAAAATCTATAATTGATAATTAGAATACAATACTTTCTACTAAAGAGTGTAATACTCCAAGCACCACGATTAGATACAAGACAATTGATGTAATCTGTAACAATTTCGTTATATAATAGTTTATCAATCATCAAATGACACCCTTTATCATGCTTCTAGATGACATTTGTGTCATTTCATGGTTTGATGGTCTAAGGGTTGTTGGAATGACACTTCTTATCTATATGATCTTCACATCATTTCATAGTGTGATAGTGTAAGGTTCATTAGATTGACACTCCTTATCATGCTTTTATATGACCTTCATTACATTTCTTAATCTAATAGTGAAAGGCTTGTCAAAATGACACCCCTTATCCACTACAAAAATAAAAAAATTGACTGACAAACAAAATTTGTTGGTAACACCCAAAATTCGTCGGCAGATGAGAATTACTAACAAATTAGCGATAGCCAAAAATCTATCTGTAAATTAACAAATATTATTCTTATTAAAAATTTTAAAATTATTATTATATTATTATCATTTTTACTTTTATTATTACTATTATCATTTATATTATTTTTATTTATAGTTTTATTATTTTTATTACCCACTATTAACGATTTTGTTGAAGTTGAAGACAAAGTGCACTAGGAGATACTCAAACCTAGGACCTCTCAACAACATGATTGAACCCATAATCATCAATCCAGACAAACTTTTCTGTCATGTTAGGATTATTATTATACTTATTATTTTAATTACAATAATAATAATTATTATTATTATCATTATTATTATTATTCATGTTTACTTAAGACCATTTATAAAGTTAGTTACAGTTGTATGTGTTAAAACACTTAAGAACCATTTGAGCTTATTCCAATAACTTGTGATGCATGCACATACCAAAACAACACACACACACATTAACACACTCTAAGCCATCTTCAAGTCTTTCTTGCACTTGTCTTGACTTGGCTTCATCAAATACCAAACTGCATTTTTATCAACAAAAATTTATATAGTTTTTAATTAAGTCCATGTTGTTTAATTTTTGTATGTTAAATTAGTGATGTGATTATTATCTTGGCCCTATCACCTTACTTAGTTGTCTCCAAGTGTTATTTTGTGTTGATATTAAACGACGTAGTTGTGATTAACATAACAAGTGACTTTATTGTTAAATAAGATAAATGAAAACGGAAGGAAAAGCAAAACGAAAACTTAAATATGGTGTTGAGAGACTACGGAACAAGTGTGGGGCTGAACAACATAACAAACGACATAATAAGGGTTAGGATCAAATGTAAACATTGGTTGTAAGTTTTTGATCCTCCATGATCTTCACACGTAACTCCAACCTCATCCTTGTTCCACAATCTCCCAACATCATATTTAGGTTTTCGTTTTGCTTACCTTTTCATTTTCGTTTACCTTCATCCAACATGTTTTCATTTTCACTCCCTTTTCAATTTCATCCAAACAAGTTGTTTCTTGTCGTTTTGAACCAAAACAATAAAAGTCACATGTTATTGGATGTTCCACAAATGAGCCTCATTATTGGATGTCCTTCACGTGCAACTTCAACTCCACGTTTGTTTTGTTATTCAACCCCATGCTTGTTTCATAGTCTCTCAAGACCTTATTTAGCCTTTCTCTTTACTTTTTTTTTTTCATTTTTGTTTACTTTCATCAAACAATAAAACCACATGTTATATGTTAACCACAAAACTATATGTTGCTTAATGTTTACATAAGATAACATGAAAAGAGTTTTAAGTTGAGTTCAAGAGAGTGGTGAACTCAACTTTCAAAATTTTTTGCAAATATTATGTAAAAGATTGAAAGAAAGAATGAGTTATCTCAATTGAAACAATTTACTTTGGGTTCAGCACAACTAAAAACCAATTAATTGAAAAGTAAAAACAATCAATTGAAATGTCAATTAGTACAACACAACATAAATTCAATCAATTCAATTTAACAAGCAATTAATTAAATTTTCTTTGCCAAAAATCCAGCTAGAGACAGCTAATAATCAATTAAATTTGAAAAACAACGAATTTAAATTTTACAGATTCTTGCAAGAAAAAATGCAGTCAATTAATTTTTAGAATAATCAGTTAGATCTTTCAAATCAGCAGCATAGAAAATCAATTGATTAAATCATAGAATTATTCAATTGTGCAGGATGATAAAAAAATAATAAGTTTTCATAGTCAACAACCGTTCAAGCAAACTAGATCAGTCAAAGTATAAGAATTGAGCACAGTATAGTTAAATCAGAGAATCATAGCATGTGCAGTACAGGACAAACAATCAATTAAGTTACAAAAATAGTTGATTGATTATTCATGCAGAGACATAACTTATGCAGAATTGAAACATTATTCAAGATTAAGGAAAGGGAGAGCAAGAACACAAGAGTTTATACTGGTTCACTATTCCTATAACACCCCAAAAAATTAAAGCTTCTACTAAGGCGACTAAAATATTAACATAATGCATATCTTACAGTATTCCATAGTTAACATGCATCAAGATTACATAATAATGCTAAACTGAAATTTCAAAACATATTTACAATATCATATACATGTTTTTCAAAATATAATACTAGTCCTAATGACATCCTTCAACCTAGATGATCTCTCAAAGATCCATCTGCAGCACCATCTGCTCCCGTGTCAAGACACGATCATCACAGACAGAAAAATCAAACACAACAAAACCAAAAGCAAAGGGTAAGCTAACCAAATTTTAACAAATAAAAAACATTCAATTTCATGTATCATCACAATATAAGAATCTAACACACTACAAACATGACTCTATTTCCGGAAGACTCGTGCATTGAATAGACCCCGAGATATGCACCTGTCATACATCTCCAAACTGTGAATCCATACAACCCCTACACAAATGAATCATCAATCATGTATGACAGGGTTAGTCCCCCTAAGACTTTCCTGACCAACTATATTTCAAGTTGCAGTCACCCAGTTTAGACCTCCTTCGACTCTCACCACCTAGTAATGATCATCTATTTGATTCCTATTACTAGTAGAGTCAGGATATCAATCGTTATTGATCAGATCCTTAGACAATGCATTTCCTAATTAACCAAGACACGAGTGTTTTCTTTTCTGAAAACACTATGCCTAGGCTTTGACCAACTTTATCAACACTTTTAACGATATCACATCACAATACAGATCTCAGCTCATGCATTCATTCACTTTTAAATCTCAATCTCCAATTCAATCTCAACATTTAAAGAAGTCACTAAACTATCAGTATAATTAACTTAAATTATCAATTAATCTATTTTATTAAATACATACATTGCATTCCAAAAGAGTTAAATAATCGAAAACAAAAAGCCAAAAAAATTTTTTTTTTTAGCTTGGGCCAGACCAATTTCGCCCGGGCGAAAATATCCTTCGCCTAAGCGAAAAATTTATCGATGAGGCGAAAATAGTCCAGAGAACAAGGTTTATTTTTGCCTTAGCGAAAATACTCTCGCCTGGGCGAGAATACCTCATCGCTTAAACGAAAGATTTCTCGGCTAGGCGAAAACACTCTAGAGAGCACACTTGCTCCAGGGGCTTTCTCGCCTAGGCGACTGTACCCTTGCTTGAGCGAAACTATTTCCTCGAGTGGGTGAGGAACTTCCCGCCTGGGCGAAAATAGTCCAGAGAGCATACTTGCTACTCAAAATCATTCTCGCTTGGGCGAGATGCTGTCGCCTGGGCGAATTATGCAGAAAACATAACTTATCAGAAATTTTATGCAAGTTCTACTACTACAGAGATACTACACATGTCTCAGATGACTAACTTAACCAGAAATTCAACTTGCATTCCATCAATTACCACATACTTACATATATACCAGAATGAACAAACTATCACAAACTCAAGTTAAATTTCATGCCAGCAAATAAACCATCACAAATGCATTTTCGCAGACATATTTTAAATGAAACCCTAACTCACAAACAATTTGGAATTAAGTAAAATGCAAGTCAGCTTCCCTTACCTGAATTGCACTAGAAGTTCTCTCTCTAACAGCCTCAAAGCCTAAGATCTTTAAGAACTCGAATCTGCACCAAAGGACCTCTGATCAACGATCAAATTAAAACACTAGGGAACTGAGCTCACAAAGGCACCATCTAATAACTCAGAGGCCACGTGCAAGCTCATAAGGTAGAGGAAAATGAAACCTAAAAATGGCTCTAAGGGAAGAGGGCAGAAAACGAACTTACTCTAACGGAGATTCTGATCGGGTAGACTTGCTCTATTCTCCGTCACGAGTCCAACAGTGAACTCCGCTTGAGAAACTGATGACGTATGGAAGCAGAGACTTAGAGAGAAGTCAGAGGAAAAAGAGGGTGAGGGGTTTTAGAGAGATGATGGCTTGAGTGGAAATGAGACTTGACTACTTACTTTTTCTATAAATATCTGTTTTTAGTTTAATAATATAATAATCAAGTGTTCATTCCACTTCTACCATTTCTACTCAAATGAAAGATTTTCTAGGTTGTTACAATTCCTCAAGAGTTACATCCAGTCTCCAACAAACAAAAATTTTCAATAAAGATCACAAATGTGTAATCAATACAATCAAGAACCTACCTTACACTTTGCAAGACCACATCAAACACTATGCAACACCCTACTTAATTCTTACAAAAGTAAATCCTATACAATGGTAGTCCCAATACACCTTACCATCAATAAAATTGAAAAGAAAACACATTTACAACCAAATCAATCACATATCAGACAAAAATACAAGGTTACAATGACTTTCCTGACTACATACACAATAAAACTCCAGTGCTACAATCACACTTCGAGGAAAAATGTTCAAAGATCTACTTTCTTGATCTCTCATGATGAAAAGTTACTTTGTTCTTAAAAAATGTTTTCTCTATTATGCACGAGAAAAAAATTAAGGACAATTCAATAGTTTTACACTCGCAATTTTCTCCTTATTTATCTTTACAACTACAAGGGACTATGAGTACTCTTTTTCTGCAAATCCTTGATTTCATTTCCTTATATATCACTCATCCAAATGCGAATAATACTCACAAATCCATCTTTTCATACGGTACTTATCCTGAAATAAAACTGCCATACGTAAAAAAAAAAAATTACTAAAAATTATTACAATATTAAATACACTCATAAATTATGTTTCTTACATTATTCGTGTATAAATAAAAAATTTAAAAAATTATACAATATATTATAAAAAAAAGTAAAAATGATTCTTTTTACAAATATGACTGGTTTTAGTTTTGAAAAATATGTGCTAGTTTTAAAATGAAAAAATAGTTTTATTTTATTTTGCAAGGTGATGTTTGGTTGTTGGAAGAAATTGTATATGAAATAAGCTTTGTTGATTTTCCTACGAAGGATAGCGAAAGCAAAATTTTTGAAACTGTATATATTTCAATGATGATAAGTTTAAAAAATTTGATGATAAAAAATGATCTTTTACACATCTTTTACAAAATATTCTATTTTCAGGATTTATTACAAAAAAAAAAACTGAACAATTTAATTTAGGTTATAATTATTTTGGTCGTGTTCTGAGTTTTTTCAAACTGATTATCTGCCTATTTTGATATTTTTATTTTCAATAAATAAATTTTAATATTAATTAATATTGATAATTATAAAATAATTTTAAATAAAAAATATATTTAATTGACTATCTTAAATTTTGGATAACTATAGACATTTTTCAGTTAAATAAGAAAAAATGATAAATTATTTTATTATTAAAATATTTTATTTAACAAATTTAGAACAAATTATTGGAGTTAACATAAATATATCTATAAGGTCTAATCATTATTAACTAATTTCATTGCAATACTTAAATATGTTTTATAAACATTGTTATCTTTTACGTTATTCCTGCTTATATTTTTTTTTAATTTTTAAAAATACGTCATTCTTCTAATTTTTATAAATATTTTATCTTGATTTTAGTCCTCACGAAATAAAAGAATTTTTATTTTACTTCTTATAAATATATTATGATATCATAATATTTTTCCAATGTAAGCAGTGTGGAATTAATTAGTTTTATGTTCTGATGACCAACTACGACAGCAAAAATCCTTAGAGTTTAGAAAAAAAAATTAAAAGTTAGAAATTAAAATATAAACAAAATTAAAAGGACAAAATCAGACCCATCAAAATTAATACCCTTGTAATACCACAAAAGTTAAAATTCGATTCAGTTGCAGTGTTTAATCTATTAATAATATTTTTTAATATTTACGCAATAATCATAGCAAGGTATTAAACACAATTTTTTTGGCATGGTAGTGTGGGCTCCGCCGCCAGCCTCCCTTATGCGCCCACCACCATAAAATGCACGTGGCCAGTCATTTTCGAACAAAATACACGTTGAACACAATACAAGTACAATTAGCTACTCATCAAAATAAAACTATAAACTTTTAAGAAAAATTGAATTAAGATTGTGGAAAAGTATACTAAAATCAGATTAAGGAGCTGAACATACAATTGAATTATTATTTTATTTTAAAAGGAGTAAATATTTAATTTGATTCTAAAAGTTTGAGACGTTGACGGATAAGTTTTTGAATAATTTTTTATGTAAATGTCTTTAAAATATCTTTTGTCACAGGTGTTAGTCTCAACCTAACTTTTAGGTGTGAGAAACAAATGAAATAAAACTTAAATACATATAAATAGATTTTTCAATAATTTATTATTTTATATCTAAGTTTTTCTTATACACTAAAATGTATATAGTTTATAATATTTCATACAATTTTTTTATTAACAAAATCAAAAGTATCAAAGAAGTAATTAACATTATACATAAATCTCCTATCACTGTTAAAAAAGTGAAATTTTATATCAATTTTGAGACCAAAATAATATATAAAGTTTATAATTTCAGATCAGGTCTTTAACTTATATAAAATATATAAATATTCAATCAATTATAAATATAATTAATGTAAAATAGTATTTAGAAATTTAAAAAATAATACACATTATATCGATTCTAACTTATAACTGATATAATAAGTATTTTTTAAAATTATAAAATATAATTGTTTGATAAATTTATAATTAATATTCTTAAAAAAATTATAAATTCTTTTATCAAAATGAATTCATGTTGGATATGGTTAGAATAAATAAACTTTAAAAAAATGAAAAAAATAATGTTCAGAAAATCATTTTAAAATGAAAAAAAAATAATTACAAGCGTAAGTTTATTGGTATTGGAATTCATAGCGTGTGTTCAGATCATAGTTTTTAAATATGTTAAAGATTTTATTTTATTAATTTTCTTAAATTATTTTTACTAAAAAAAAAAAGTGTACTTTTGAAGTGAAGAGTCTTATTTCAGAAAGTCAAGTTTCAAACCCCAGGAACGCGACTTTGAAAGGAAAATAAAAATTAAAAGGGTGTAGCAAAATTTAAAAAGTTAAAATTCTGTTTCTAAAATAATTTTACTAAAAAAACAAAAAGTGTTTCCAATATGATATAATATTAGTTCAAGCAAAATGGAGCTTTTAAGACGATTTACTTAAATTAATAATTTTATAAAATCTGTTCATTTCAATGATATCCAACACGTCCCCATTTTAATAATAATCTCAAATTTCAATTATTATTACAAGATAATAATAAAAATTGTCATTGGGTGCTGGTTCAAGTAATTATTATTGACTCTCCCCAACCAACCAGTTCAACTTTCCTTATTGCGACAAATTAATGAATCATAGCACCTGGGCTACTCATAGATTGCTATAAAACAAAATAAACAACTATACGAACTCATGACATTGAATGCAATTCTTCACCATTAATCATCCTCTCCCAATGTTGTGTTAAAAGAAAAAAAATTCGTAGTTACTTTTCTTTTCATAGTGCTAAGATAAATAATCGATTCAGTGATAGATGGAGAGATTTGATGGAAAAAAAAAGATGAATGTGAGAAAAAAAAAGAAAGAAAAATAAAATTACTTAGATTAAGAGAATAGAAAATGAACCACCCAATGACATAAAAATTTATAAATGTTATTGATAATTTATTTAATTAATAAAATAATAATATTACAATTTTATTCCTATGGTTAAAATAATTTAAATAAAATATGGTTATTTTTTTTATAAAACTCACATGTAATTAAAATATACTTTCATCATTATCATAAACCTGATTAAAAAATTATAAATTAATTGATATTGTAGATATATACAAAATTGTTGAAAATAGATTTTAATAAAATAAAAAAAAATTGTAAAAGATTTAAATGAAAGTGTAAATTTCGTAAAATTTATAAAAAAATTGAAATTGATTAAAAAATGCCATACCTAATTAATATTAAACATAGAACCACACAAAATAAAATGAAAAAAAAAAGTTAAATTACAATAATTAGGCAAGAAAAAAAAATTAGATGAGAACTATCATGAAAGAATATCAAAAATCATCATGTTATAATTGGTGAAATTTTTGGTGAATTCCTTACAACTTTTGGTGACATTGATGGTCAAAGTATTTAATTTTTTTCCAATTCCTAAATATCACCATAAATTTGTAAAATCATTTGAGTATCATTGGAGATTAGAGTTGAGGTACAATGTCCTAACATGTAGAACCAAACAACATTTACTATTCACAATAGAGATAAACTCACATGTTAAATAAAGTCTGCTATAAACGTCAACGTAAAAATATGTACTGAAGAAAGAAACTAAATATGGATGAAAATAATAAAAACAACATGGAGAAACCGAACACAAGTAGAAAAAGCTTAACAATGCAAGGAAAAGACAAAGAATAAAAGCAATAAAAATTATTAAATTAAAAAATACACATATTACATTATTTGCTAAAATAACCGATATAATAGGATATTTATTATATCGGTTATATAAACAACCAATATAATAAGTTTGTGCTAAAATATATTTTTAATTTAGAATATGTAATGTCACTTTTAAAAGAAATTGAAATTCACAATGGATATAAAAAATATCTCAATTATATGAATTGGAACAACAATTGAGATAATAAATAACACACATAATTATGTTTTTCAAAACTTTTTAATAAAATTTTATCAGATAATTTTTTACATCCATTATTTTAAACAATTAATGTATAATAAGTACTATATCAATTACCATTTAATTGATATAATATATTTTTATTTATTTACAAAATGATCTTCACATTTTCATTTATTTGAAGAAATAATCAATAAATATCAATATAGTTATCATCACGTTTTTTGTTTATTTAAAAATATAATTGGCAAATATCAATAACTTAATATACCCGTAAAGATATTTAGTGCTTAACTCATGGGGCTGGAGAAAATGTCACGACAACAAATTAAAACCCCACCGATCCCAAGTGCTCCTATCAATTTAATTCAAAGCTATAAACCATTTCTCCCATTTTACCACAAGAATCTTCCTTTACCTACCAATAAAAATGAGCCCTACGGTCCAGCCTAGCAAACCACCATTACTGTGTAGAGATTGTGTTTAATACACACAATTTTATTTTTATAATTTGTTATAAAAATTTTAAAAAATAAAAATTGTATTTATTATGAATAATACAAAACTAAAATACAAAGGTTTTGCTTACCATAAACTTCAATAAATAAAATCATGTTTACTAAACATAAAATTAGTATAAAAATATATTTATCATGCACAACTTTAATAAAAAAAATAAAATAAAAGTTGTGTTTATGATATACTACTTCAATAAAATAGTAAAAAATTATAAAACAAAATAGTTTAAGGTAGATATGACCTTCTAAGATGAAAAATGAAAGGCTAAGTACCCTTCAATAAAAAACGGTATTTCCTAAAGCCTTCTCATCTCAAAATTTTCCAATTTGATAATTTCTTCGAGTAATAAATTTTCCGCAATGTATGGATTTTTTTTCTTATATCTTTTCACTCATTCAATATCACATATCACAGAAATGTTATAAACGATCCTTTTACCTTTTATATAAAAATAAAATTTAGAGTTGAGTGCTAATATTTTGACAATTTGATATGATATATAACTGTGTGATAACAATAATGTGTAAAAAATAATTTTCTATTTGATTTGTAGATTAAAGAAAAATGAAGAATTAATGATTAAAAATAATATGTAATGTGAATTTTTATTTTTTTCATTTTCATTATAAAAGAATAATATAATAATAAAATATTATACTTAAAAATTAAAAAAATATATAATAAAAATATAAAAATATTTTTTTATATTAAATAATATTACATGAATATTTTTTATTAATAATAATATTATTTCTATTTTTTAATATTAAATTATTTAATGATGTAATTATTTCTATTTTATTGATAATAATATTAAACTATTTAAATAATATTTATTTATAAACAATATCTCAACAATTTTATTTCATTTTTATTATTAATTATTTAAATATTTTTTTATAAATTAAAAATATATATTTTAATTCAAATAATAATTTTATAATTTTTTCAACTTAAATTTATTATAAAATTAAAAATAGAATAATATTTTTATATTATCTTTTATTTGAATTTTAAATTAATTTACAATTTTACTTATTTTTTCCATCATTTAAAAGTTTACTTTTTTTTTAACTTTATCATAATTTTACTAACTTTTAAATTTTAAATTTACATACCACATGTAATGTGTCAGACGTGATAGATGTCTGTATGCAATGTGTCAGACGTGATAGATGTAGATGAAAACATCTTTTTCCTTTCCCGTTAATATAGTGGTGAAAGCTATCCTCAGGGCACTGGCACCACAATAAAACCTGAGAAATATTCACAACTATCTTTCGCTGCCGCTGAAAAAAATGGCCCAAGAGAAGGAAACTGTTCTACACATAGTAATGTTTCCATGGCTAGCATTTGGACACATGATTCCAAACCTTGAGCTAGCCAAGCTCATTGCTCAAAAGGGTCACCATGTCAGCTTTGTATCCACCCCACGAAACATAGAGCGTCTCCCAAAAGTGTCACAGAACTTGGCTACACTCATCAACTTCGTCAAGCTTCCGCTGCCCAAAGTCCAAAACCTTCCAGAAAACGCAGAGGCCACCACCGACGTCCCCTACGACGTCGTTCAATACCTGAAGAAAGCCTACGATGCTTTGGAAGAACCCTTTACCCGCTTTCTCGAATCTTCCAAAGCCGATTGGCTCTTTTACGACTTCGCTCCCTTCTGGGCAGCTTCTGTGGCTTCCAAACTTGGCATCAAGAGTGCCTTTTACAGCATTTGGACTCCACCCTTACTGGGTTTCATAGGACCCCCTGCCTCTCTCATGGGCAACGATTCAGACCGCCAAAACCCTGAAGACTTCACCGTTCCTCCTCCGTGGGTCCCTTTTCCGACCACCGTCGCCTTCCGTTACTTCGAGATCATGCGAATCGTGGACAGCCTGTCCGACCAAAACGACTCCGGCTTTTCCGACAAGTACCGGTTGGGTGCCAGTATTCAGAACTGTGATATCGTTCTCGTTCGAGGGTGCACCGAGTTTGAACCGGAGTGGTTTCACCTGCTGGAGAACATTAACCAGAAGCTAGTTCTCCCGGTAGGGCAGCTCCCCAGCACGGCGCCTGTCGGCAGCGAGGACAGCGACACATGGCGGTGGATGAAGGGTTGGTTAGACAAGCAGGCGCGTGGGAGCGTTGTGTACGTGGCGTTCGGGAGCGAAGCGAAACCGACGCAAGATGAAGTGACGGCGATAGCTTTAGGTTTGGAGAAATCGGAGCTTTCTTTTTTATGGGTGTTGAGGGTTCAGCGTGGGCCGTGTGACCCAGATGTGCTGCGGTTGCCGGAAGGGTTCGAGGAGCGAACGAAAGGGCGTGGAGTTGTGTGCACTAGTTGGGCGCCGCAGTTGAAGATATTGGAACACGTGGCTGTTGGTGGGTTCTTGAGTCACTCCGGTTGGACATCTGTGGTGGAGGCTGTTCAGAACCAAAAACCGTTGATTCTGTTAACGTTCTTGGCAGATCAAGGGATAAATGCGAGGGTGTTAGAGGAGAAGAAGATGGGGTATTCTGTACCCAGAGATGAACGAGATGGATCTTTCTCGAGTGACTCAGTCGCTGACTCATTGAAACTGGTTGTGGTTGAAGAAGGGGGAAAGATTTACAGAGAAAGAATTAAAGAGATGAAGGATCTGTTTGTCAATCGAGAGCGACAGGATAGGTATATAGATGATGTCATGCACAACCTTAAAACCTTCTCTAAACGTTAATCCCTCGTATTATTGTTCTTATGTCTGATTTATGCTAAGGTTTTACTTGTCGTTTGTAATGGAAAATAATAATGAAAATGAAACATTGAGCATAATATTTGCTTTTGCGAACTCACATCATATTAGATTTAGATTAGTCGATTTCAAATTGATTTAATTCAAAATATAAATTTAAATCTAATTTGGATAAGTTGATCTTAATCTAAATGATTGACTCTATTCAATCTCTTTTAATTTGAATAAGAAAAATTCGATTCAATTTGATCTAGTTAAATTCAATCTGAATTTTAGATTTAATATATTTTAATGGATTTAAATTAAATTTAGATTAAATTTTTAAAAATTAATCGATAATTACTCCTACCCTGTAGTAAGTAGGTAGACTCCTATTTCTTCGCAACAAATGTCTAGTTACTATTTTTTAACTTAAAATTGACTTTGCAAAGCCATCTGCTACAGCAAACCAAAAAGGAATTCAGTTAATTTGGGTTTTTTTTTAAAATGTTATGTGACAAGGGGCAGTGAGAAATAAGGGTAGTGAGAAATAAGAACGGGATTAGCAAAAAGGAAAATGAGATGTAAACAATAAAAGAAAATGGGCCTAGCCCAATATAAAAAGAACCATAGGTGTGAAGAGAAAAAAAGGAGTCTAGACCAATAGGGAAAAGAAAAATGAGGGTGAAAAATATAAATTTGGGTCAAAGGCCACTATAAATATACCTATTGCAAAATGTACTGTGCAAATAGTAAAATGCAGGGGTATAAACAACAAACAAATTCTTTTTTCGAGAATGTTGATAGTTGTCTCTTTATTTATATTTTATTGAATAATTTAAAAATTAATCAATTTATCACAATAAAAGATAAATAAAGACAAAGATAAAAATTTTGTTTGGGATTTTTATTCTTTATTATTATATCTATTTGAAATAAGGAAATTGCCAAAAAGAAAATTATGTTATAACCTTGACTTTTCATAGAGATGAGAGGGTTACAAATAATCACATATGCCAGATACCTTGACTTTTTCCAGAGATGAGAGGGTCACATACCATTTTGCACAAAAATAAAATGTGAGATACCTTGGCCTTTTGTAGAGATGAGAGGGTAACGAATAATTACATATGGTAGAGATCTTGACCTTTTGTAAAGATGAGAGGGTCGCATACTATTTTGTACGAAAAATAAAATGTGAGATGAGAGGGTCACGACTCTTCACATATGGCCAAGACCTTGACCTTTTGCAGAAACGCGAGGATCACATACCATTTTTTCTAAAAAGGTTGAAATCTTGATAATATTGAGAGGATCTTGTACCATTCTGAGGTTGTGACCTTGATAATATCGAGTGGATCACATACCATCACACACAGACGAACAACACGTGAACGTCAAAATCTGGAAGAACACTATTACAAGTGTGAATCTTTGTGAAGACCTTAGAAATATTGTGAACGTCATATATTGTTGAAAATTCACTATTGTAATTGTTCTTTGATTGATCTTTCTTGTACTGTGAGTGTGGTGTTACATATTATATAGGGTTTGTAATTGTAACTAGTTTAGTGCAATGGGTTTTGCATTGGTTGAACAGCTGTTATAAGGTTCAGTAGGTTGTTTGCTCTTGGGAGCAGTGGTTGCTTGCAGGTTGCAAGTGTTGTGTATTGTGTAAAACTGATCTTGGTAATCTTTTTTACTGGAACTCTTTGCTAGTTGGCAAAGGACTGGACGTAGCCCTTGAGGAAAGATAAACCAGTATAAATCTTTATGTTTTTTTTTATCTTTCTTTCTCTTTTCTTGAATACTTCTGGTTTCTTTTGTTAGTGCAGTTAATTGTTGTCATGTATAACTAATTATTCTTTCTTCTAGAGTTATTATGTGTTTTACTGAAACTAATTTTATATCTGTTTAGTTTACTGTACCTGTTCTTGATCTTGCTTGAGAATTTTTCATTATCTGTAATTACTGTTTAATTGGTTAAAATTCTTGAAACAATTTTTTAAAACAATTATAGGTTCTTATTCCGTCTATTAATCTGATTTGTTTGTGTTTTTATTAAATACTATTTTGAGTGTTGTTTTAATTGATTGTTTCTGATTTGGAATCTATTGAACTTTTGTTGTACACTCCATAATATCATTTTTCAATAGTTTCATTAAAGATCTTTCATTCTCCAGTTTATAAAAGGTAATTTTGCAAAAATTTTTAATAGTTCAAGTCATCCCCTCTTAAACTCCGCCTAAACTTATTTTACAATTGGCATCAAAGCTAGGACTGGAATCCTAGTCAAGTTTTTGATCCATGGCTGAGAACAAACTACCTTTTCTTGAAAGAGCCTCTATACACAAGCCACCTATGTTTTCTGGGGCGAACTACCAGTTTTGAAAAGTGAGGATGAAAATCTTTATTGAATACATTGATCGTGGTATTTGGAATGTCATAGTAAATGGTTCTTATATTCCTATGTCTATTGTGAATGGTGTATCTGTTGTAAAATCTTATGATGAATTATCTGAGGTTGAGAATAAAAGAGTTCAGTATGATTGTGTTGTAAAAAATATAATCACCTTTGCCTTAAATCTTGATGAATTATTCAGGGTATCCCAGTATAGCTCTGCAAAAGAAACGTGGGACATATTGGAGGTCACACATGAAGGAACAAATGATGTGAAGCGAGCTAGAAATCATGCACTCATTCAGGAGTATGAACTATTCAGGATGCAACCAGGGGAAACCATTGTGAATGTTCAGAAACGGTTTACTCATATTGTTAATCATCTGATTGGACTGGGAAAACAATTTAATAAGGAAGAGCTGAACATCAAAATTCTCAAGTGCTTGTATAGGAGCTGGCAGCCCAAGGTGACTACAATATCCGAGACTAGAGACTTGACCACCTTCACCACGTCAACACTGTTTGGTAAGTTGAGGGAACATGAGCTTGAGATGACAAGACTAAAAGAAATGGAGACTGTTGAAAAGAAATCCAGAAGTCTTGCACTCAAGACAAAGGCTGCATATATTGAGTCCAGTAATGAAAGTTCAGACAAGTGTAGTGATTTTGAAAATCTCAACCTATTGACAAAGATTTCAGAAGTTTATCAAGCTGAAAGGTAAGATGAAGAATCAACAAAATAAAAGGTACAACAAGAAACCTGATTCTAATTCCACTACATTACTTGTTTTAGATGTGGTAAACAGGGACACGTGAAAGTGGATTGTCCAAGTCTAGTGAACAAAGAAAAGGAACAAGAGAGGAAGTGCAACAAATCTGGAAAAGGCAGAAAAACTTATATAGCTTGGGAAGATGTTAGCACCAGTAGGTTGCTGTGATGATTTGATGAAGCCAACCAAGTGAAGAAGTTCAAGACCATATGATCATATGTGGAATGCATGAAGATTTCATGGAGATTGAAGAACTTGGTCTAGAACCTAAGAGTGTATGTTGAGGGGTAAGTTCGAGTTCAAATCAGTGATGCATGCAATCTTAATCAAGGATAAGCTCCATAAGTATTTTCTGAATTAACAAAAGATTTGAGAAATCATTAAAATCAGAAATTACATTTTGATTAACTGTTTTAACTAACTCGAGAAAAATAATCGACTGTTTGCTAAAATAATCGATTGAATTTTTAAGACAGTTGTCTATAAATATTTGGCGCGGTTTTTGAAAACATTATTGAAATCATTCTAAACATTTTCTGAGTAAGAACGTTTGAGTTTTCAAAGAGAGTAAAAGCGCCTTCTTGTCTAGTGATCAAGATCAATCAATCGTTTTCATCAAGAATTGTTTTCTCGAACTATTACTAAAGCTTTGAAGTTGACTGAGACAGTTTCATCACTGATCTGATCATCAGACTAAGCCTTCTATACCTTTTCTTTATTACTTTTGTAATCTGTTGTATAGAAGTGCTTGCTTTGCTGAGTTTGTGATAATTCTTTCACTGTATTGAAGGTTATTTTGTTGTGAGTTACCTGGGTTGGTAATTCTGTTTTGTACAGTGGGTTCTGTACAGGTTGTAACTTGTTGAGGGGACCAACAAGGGGTTTTTTGAAATATACAGTGGAGTCTGAATAGTTCTGGGTTCTGCTGTAGGTTCAGTAGATTGTTTGCTGCGGGGAGTAGTGTTTACTTGCGGGGAGCAAGTTGTTGTTTTTCTGTAAACTGATCTAGTCTGATCTTTTTATAGTGGAAATCCTTACTGTGGAGTAAGGGACTGGACGTAGTCCTTGTGGAAGGGTGAACCAGGATAAATCTGCTGTGTCTTCAATCTCTCTTGCTCTCTCTTAACTATTCTTGTTAAATCTTGTTGTGTTTCTTGAATTTTCAGAATCTACTGAATCTTGCTAATTGAATAATATCATCAACTTTCTGAAAAATTTTAATAACTTCTGAAAACATATAATCTGATTAAACACAATCTACTCTTAACAAGTTTTGAATCTGTTAATAACCAGTATATCAGTTTTCTGTAAATCTACAGTGTTCGCAACTGACTGGGTTAGCTGTTCATCAGTGTGTTTTCCAGAAAACTTAATCTTTCACTCTTGTTGATTAAACCGTGTTGTAGGTCTGTTTAGCATCCAAGAAGCAATTGTGGTACTTGGACAGTGGATGCTCCAAACATATGACTGGTGATGCTTCTTAATTAATTAATCTGAAGCTGAAACCTACTGGATTTGTCACCTATGGAGACAATAACAGTGAAAAAAATACTTGGAGTTGGTGGCATTGGAGGAGATGATGATGTTATCATTAAAGATGTACTCTCAGTCGATGGACTGAAGCACAATTTACTTAGTATAAGCTAACTGTGTGACAAAGGGTACAAGATCACTTTTGAGCCAGATCTTTGCCTCATAGCAGACTCAAAAACCCGTGAAACAGTCCTAGTAGGTAAATGGGTAAATAATGTATACATGCTTTATGTTTCATGCATAACATCTAGTATGAATTGCTTGCTTACTAGGAATGATGAATCTTGCCTGTGTCATAGGAGATTAACTCATTCATATGCATCATCTCAATAGACTTGCATCAAAAGAACTAGTAATTGGCTTGCCAAAGCTCAAGTTTGAAAGGGACAGAATGTGTGAAGCATGCCAAAAGGGTAAACACACTAAAAGCTCTTTCAAACCTTTAAATGTGATTTCAACATCTAGATCTCTTGAGCTATTTCACATGGATTTATTTGGTCGCCCAAGAACCATGAGCAGTAGATGATTATTCACGTTTCACTTGGACCTTATTCATTGCTACCAAGGTTGAAGTCTATCATGCTTTTAAGAGGTTTGCTAAAGTTATCCAGAATGAAAAGAATTGTGATATTTCTACCATTAAATCTGATCATAGGAGAGAATTTCAGAATGAAAGATTTGACAAATTTTGTAGCAAATATGGAATCAAACACAACTTCTCAGTACCAAGAACTCCACAACATAATGAAGTAGTAGAGAGGAAGAATCGGTCTTTGGAAGAACTAGCAAGGACACTTTTGAATGAAACAAATTTGCCAAAGTATTTATGGACTCATACAGTAGGTACAGCTTGTTATGTTCTCAATCGAGTGCTCATAAGACCTATATTGAAGAACCCCCTATGAGCTGTTTAAAGGGAGAAAGTCCAATATCTCTCATCTAAAAGTCTTTTGTTGTAAATATTTCATTTTAAACAATGGTAAGGATAACTTAAGCAAATTTGACTCAAAAGCAGATGAAGGTATTTTCCTTATATATTCATTGCATGGTCATGCATATACAACATATAATAGAAGAACCATTCTAGTTGAGGAATCCATGCATATTGCATTTGATGAAACTAACCAGAATATACAAGAAAGTCCTAAGACAGGTGCAAATGATGAGGTTCCTAATGGACAACAAGTTAATATTGGGCTGGAAAATAAATTAGAAGAAGCTAGTAAACTGCCAGAGATTCAACCAATTGAACAGGGAATTCAATCGATTGAATCTGGACCTAATACTGTTGGAAACTGTTTTGGCTGAAATACAAGAGGGGGGGTGAATTGGATTTCAAAACTTTTTGAAACAATTTGATATTTTTCAGTAAAATTCAATTCTGTTTCACAGACTGGATCTTTATTTGAATTTATTGAATCAGAACAGTTGCATGAAACATTAAACAGAATCAAGAGTCAATTCAGAACCCAGTTTAGTAATAATACAATTCAATACTCCAAACAAATATATCAGTATTTTATTTCTTTAAACAGAATTGATTATAGTAAAAGCGGAAGCAGTTCAGTTAAGCACACTGAATTAGTAAGAATTAAGAAACCCAGTAAACTGGTCAACTGCTATTCAGAACCAGTTTCAGTAATTCAAAGTCTTTCTTTTAAAGAATACTTCTTGAACAAGAACCAAATATTAAACTGAG
>Ga0209700_103885_pt1 | contig 27898 bp, 9 predicted proteins | sample SiratroredBW_FD_187528 | JGI IMG/M metagenome (GOLD analysis project Ga0209700, IMG submission 187528) | Root nodule microbial communities of legume samples collected from California, USA - Siratro red BW (SPAdes) (version 2) | ecosystem: Host-associated > Plants > Roots > Nodule | place: USA... | reverse complement strand
CCATGCATGCTTATGCTTCCCGAACTGTAACCTGTGCACACATGTAAACACACATAAGGTCAAAAAAACATGCAAAATTGACCGCTTTAAAAAAACAGAACACACACACACACAAAAAAAAAAAAAGTCACTTCCTAGCTCAAAAGAAAACGGCGAAAAGAGGGGTGGCAGAAGTTCAATCAATGGCGTGAAACGTTCAATGATTTGATCTTCTTTACCTCCTTTGATTTCAAGAAAAAAAAAAAAACAGTCAAGTCAACCTTTATTTTTCGTGTGAGGAAGACATGAAAAGTGGAACAGAGATATTTTTTTAGGGAAAGAGACTATACTATTATCACGACCAATCAAATTTTGGACTTTATTTTTTTTTTTTTTACATAAGGCTATTCATATGTTTTTCTCATTTGGTACCCTCTAGTTTACCGTGCAATTTTTTTTACCAAAATCCCTCTTCCTAAAACGGGAAGAAGTGGAAGATTTCACATCTAGGGAAGAATTTTTGTTTTACTTTCTTGTGACATGACTCACAAACAGAGACCACTCATGTATTTCCATGAAAAGACCCTCCGCGGGTACTGTAGAATCAGACCGTAACAACCCACATAATATTTTGGCTCCCCACAAGGGATACCATATTCCAAATCCAAATCCAAATCCAAACACACCCTTTAAGAAAAAATACTCCTTTATTAATTAACAATTAATGATTATTATTTTGCTGAGATAAACCCCATGACCAAGGTGTACCTGTATTTCTGCTGTAACTAGACAATTGGTGGTAAGAAAAAGGCAATGTGGCATTTATGGAGGCCTTGTCCAGCAGCAAAGGCTCTGATTTTGGCGAAGAAAAGCTCAGCATTTGTGGTTGGTTGTGACCCTCAGAGAAAAGCGTGACATTAGATCTCAGCAGAGAGTTTCTCTGGTGAAAGAGCATTGCTTTGGATGCTGCAGACATGTTGTCATCAGTTTTAGGCACTTTTGAAGTCCTCCACTCATCTTCACTTGCTGTGCCAGATCTCTCTTGCTTGAGCACCCCAGATCCGTACCACTTGTGTTTTGTCTCAGGATCTGAAGCAAGAGAAGACCCAAAGGCACAACCACTGTCTGAACCCACCAACCCCTCCAAACCCACCACCCCAAGATCCATCAAGACAGAGAAAGAACCAAAAACAAATACAGAAAAACAGCACACAGATAACCAGAACTAGACACTGATAATAGCATTAACCACACTAGGCTTCAAGGAACAAGGCAAGTGTTGGCGATGGGGCATCTCTTCCTCAGAGGTTGTGGACAACAACAAGAAGTAGAGTACACAAGTTGTTGCTGCTCCCTTTGGAAAAGTAAGGCACATCTCATGTGGGTGGAGAGAGAATATGAGAGACAGAGAAAGAGAGAGAGAAAGAGAGAGATGACTGTGGAAGAGGGGTGAAGTAGAAATAGAAGATATGCTTGACACCTTAAAGCTAAGCTAAGCTGAATCTGGAAACCGGAAACCACACTGGTTTTGTTTTTTTGGGAGTTGATGTCTTGGCAAAGATAAAATAATTGGAGAGATAGAGAGAAACTGGTGGGGAGCAAGAAACTGACTCGACATGGTTTATAAAAATATCATCATTTTTTCTTTCTCTTGCAAAAATCACATTTTTCTTCTACTCAAAACAATCTTAATCAAATCAAAATCTTCTTTTTCAACTTAAAATCAGTTAAACTGCCAAAACTAATCTTAAACAGAGTTATGCTAAACACTACACAGAACACAAACTTTATTCCTACATACGAACTTATTCTCACGGGATTCCTCTGGTCTAGTAATATTTTCAAGTTTAGATTTTAAATACTTAACACTAAAAATAATTTAGTCTCAAGTTTAGATTGTATTTAATACATAAAAACTTGACTGGTATAGTTGTCTTACTTGCTCCTTCAATCAGAGTATTTCTCACAAAAGATTTGTGCTGGACATCCTAACCCAACAACGTGTATTTGGATGGTACCATATACCAAATTTGATGACAAAATAATTGAGTATATATGGAGATATTTATGATTTTTGATATTGTAGTAGGATAATATTTAATGTTATTATTATAGTATGGTATACTGGTTTTGTTTTGAGTCACGGTCTACTCTACTCTAGACTGTCCTGGGAGAGGGCATTTATGGAAACCTACACAGCAAACCATGGGATGTAGCTGTACTGAGAAGGATGTGAGTGTCTTTTTATGTGAACATGTTTGGTTCCACAACCTTGGTTGTTCTTTTTCAATTCACTAATCCAAAAACTCCCACTTCTTCTTTCATCATGAACTTTGCACAGCAGCAGTTACAAATTTGATTTTCAACACCCCATTGTGAACGTGTTGAAGTCTAAAAATGTTGAATGCAATAGGGCTGTTACCATAAGATGAAAGGATAATAGTAATTAATGTTGGATGGGAATAGACATAAAAGAAGAGAGAGAAGTTATTATTTTTATAAGAAACAATTATGGTTCTGGTTTGGCTTGCAATGTGCCCCACTTTTCTTTAAGTTAAAAGGGCAATAAAGCAAACAGGTGGTGGGTTGCATGAACAAAGATGCATTGGCACGTGACAGTGTGACACAATCGTCACTCAAAAAATTCTACCTCATCTCTGTCTTATTCTTCACTCACTTCTTTTGCCCATGTCCATATATACCATCAGAGATTTCTATATTTCTCCTCATTCTTGCTCTTCCCATGCATCAAAAACTCATAAAAAACTAAACTTTTAACCCTATTTTCAACTAAATTTGCTATTGTAAAAATGAAAAATATGGGTATATTAGGATGTGCATATGTGGAGTAGATCTATGAAAATATCTCCTTTTTATTGGGCAATGACATAACTTGAGGGCAAAGGTATACACATGCTTGGCTAGTGTTCCCACCATTGCTATATAATAATATAGTGATAGATCACAGTTTTGTTCTGCTTTTAAGGAGAGTAAAAGATACTTGTTTCATCTTTATTCCTTCACAAACCTAAATTTTTATTTGGATTTCAAATTTTAATTACATATACGTTATGTGATAAACATTGAGAGAGAAAGTTTTGAAGTTTACGTTAATGGAATAATTATCTCTTGTAAATCAGACTTCTGATCTGTATTAAAAAAAATTATATGTGGTATGATTTATCAATATTATTTCAAGAGTTATTGAATCTCTTTGTCATTAGGTAACATCATATAATCATTTAAAAATATATTTTTTCAAATTAAAATTTATTGTGGTCAACATTAAAACTTATTAAGCATTTTTTTAAAGTATTTAACTGCCTTAAACTTTACTCTTATATTGACAGATGTTTTAAACTTTAATTTTATCATAATTAAATTTTAAATTTTGAATTTTATTTTATTTATAAATAGACACCAGCTTTAATTTTGTTTTATTATTTTATTAGTCTTGAATTGGGATTAAACTTACAAACAAGAAATTTCATTAATTGTTTTTTTTTTTTTAAATCCTAATACATTATTAGTTGTAACTTTACAAATCACGTTTCCAGACATCGAAATGTAATAATTTTTTATATTTTAAGATTAAAATAGAATTGTAACAATGAAAGAAGAATATGAATGAATGAAATTTAAGACCAATAAATTAACTCTAGTTTGACAGTAATAATTATCTGTAAAATTATTAAACTTTAAGAAACAACTAAAAGGCAATCAAAGCTTATGATATTTATGCATAAAAACAGTAAAAAATATAAATTTAATTTAATATTTATTTACTACAAAAAAAAATTAAGGACCAATAGGACAACATTAAATTTTAAAATATATATTTGTGGAATAGGTAAAAAATTTAGGAACTTGAATATATTTTTGAACAAAGCAAAGTCATATAGTTTTATTTAGTACAAAAGAAAAGTTCCAAATTAATTGAAGAATAAGAAAATTTATACAAAGGACAGAGGTATCTATGTGGATTTATGATGAGTTTTATAAGTGAAAGCCATCTCCATCAACTTCTCCTTTGACACAGTAAATAACCCCTTCCATTAAGATACTCTCCCAAAGAGTTAACCCTATTAAAGGGCTACACTTTGTATCTGTCCCAAAGCATTTCCAACATCATAATTATGAATCAACAACTACACTTTGGTCAAGCCAATTGGTTTTGCTCAATAGTCAAATGTAATGGCTGAGTGAGAAAATGCTAAAACCTTGTATATTTATTATAGAGGTACTTCATCCCAAGGGAAAGGGGGTATACTAAATAAATTGATGCTTGTTGTTATTAATCTCACCTTAATTATTTTAATTACCCATTTGATTATGCTAGCTGATTGATTAGAATGTCAAATTCACACTTGAGTTTCTTTCACATTGATTGTTATATTGAAGAAAACAAGGGATTTGTGGTACAAATAAAACTAGGTCTTTTTTTTTCTAATGTGATGATTATTAGTTTAAGGAGTTTTTCTACATGGTAAAAATCGAATACAAAATTTTATAATAGATAGAAATTCTCACTATAAAGACAGTGTTTAACTAATACATCAACTCACCGGATTAAATAATATCTTGTTACTTAAATTTTGTGAATAAAAAAATATAATTAAAAAGATACATCAGCAAGGAGAGTGGTTAAGCTTTTTTTGGTGGAATATTATATAGGGATTTCTCAATGTTGAAAACTAATCTCACCTATATTATAATAATGGTTGATAATTTAATAATTCTTTTTATGCGACAATAATTTTTTTATTAAATATATAATTACACAACATGAGAACTACAATATGTCTAAACATTATTCCAATCAATTGGATTGTTTTTCTGACATATATTTGTTATGAACAAAGTAAATCAATACTTATATTAACAATAATTATTCAAAATATATATATATATATATATATATATATATATATATATATATATATATATATATATATATATATATATATAATTGATGAGAGATGATAATGAGACTTTTACTCACCCTTGGTAAATTGTACATGTTTATTATATTTATATATATATATATATATATATATATATATATATATATATATATATATATATATATATATATATATATACACACACTTAGGATAAGAGTGCATGTGTTGTGTGATTTAGGAAGATTAATATAGTGGAAATCAAAAGCACATGACCATCATATTAATAATAACAACACAGATAATAAAATAAAAAAATGAGCACATGACCTCCTAGGCTAGCTTATTATTCTTTATTTTAGAAGCACATGATGCTCCTATATGGAAAATATAGTGTTTTTGTCATCTTGCATTTTTTTATTTGGTAAGATCTTTGCATATATAATCTTTTTGTTCAAAAGCAAATGCTAATTCTTCAACTAACTTTTAGTCAAATTGACCAAACACGTATCTTATGTTATAGCACCTATCTGTCTACCTATAAAAATAGAGGAGAAGAAGAGTATTAAATGCAACTTTTTATATAGTTTTTATTTTTATTGCAGTGGGTTTTAATTGTGTCTTAAAGTTCTCTTATTTTTAATTTTAATATTTAAATGTATTCAAATTTATCTTATTTAATTTTATTATTTAAGTTTATTTAAATTATCTTATTTAATTTTAATTTTATATTTATTTAAGTTATATTGGGTTTAGTCAATCTTTTTATATTTATTTAAGTTAATACACTCTAATCTAATTTATTTTTAAGTATTTATTAAATTTAACGTTAGTCTAGTGAATACTAATGTTATTTTTTAATATTTATATTTATTTAATTAACATATATTAAGTTGATATTAATTTTATTTATTCAAATTGTTACTATAATTTTTTAATATTTATCTAAGTTTGTATACGGATATTACAGTTTATATAGTTTCTTGAGTTAAAATAATGATAGTATATAAGGATAAATAAAAGATAAAGAAAACATTAATTTTGACATGTTTATCGATAATTGGTCACATTTCATTTTTTAGACTTCTTCACCATCTTGCTAATTCACATAATACAAAAAATTCATCCATTGCAACTTAGATTTGCCAATGGCATCTAATTTACTTTTAAAATAAACTAATCATATGATTTACATTTGTATCAGTGTTCCATAATCCTCTTCCTAGATGTGACAATTGTCATTTTCTTTTTTCATGTTCTTTGTTCCTGTGTTATTGACAAGAATCCATGTTCTTCATTCTTGTGACATTAATACAATTAAAAGATCCCATAAGAAGAAGAGAAGGATTCTTCTAGAAAGTAAAACAAAAAAACATAAATGAATTGTACTCACCTTTGGTTTGAGTTTCGTTGTAAGTCATCTGATGAACTTTTTTTTTATTTATAGACGTGAAGGTTAAAAAAAATCACAGTAAAATTAAGCATAGTTAATGACGAGCAATAGAAGAGTGAAACACATTCAAACCTAATCAATAACCATAATTTGCAATAAATCACCATTACTTAAAAAAAAAACAACGAGCACAAGTAGATACACTTGGACAGTCAACTCCATCAATGTTATGAAAGGTCCTAAGGAAATATTTTAAAATTTTAAAATCCCCCATGTAGTGGAAGGTCTTACATAGAACCTTATATGCTTTTAAAAGAACTATTTTATAAAAATAATTTTTGCAAAATCTGTGTGTAAAAGTTTAAGTAGAATAAATTATCTACAAGTAGATTTATTTTAAATTGGTCCAGTCTAACTAAAATATAATTTTTTTAAAAAGACTCTTAAAAATATTATTTCAACATTCAAAATAATTAATATAATTAAAACAAATATTCTTCATTAATACTTATTATTTATTTGAGTACTCTAGAAGTAAACAAGTGATGTTTGAATGATAAATACATAAAAATTTGTTTTATACAATTTAACATTCCAGAAAAACGAATTAACTTCACAAATAAATGATGTTATAATATTTTTCTATCAAAGTCTAAAATGTTATATTGTACATAAAAACAAATAAAAATAGTCATTTGTTGTTAAGAGGTATTTGACATTTTTCATCTATAATAGTAATATAAACTGATTATCATTGACGATCTTGAATAAAAAAGTACATGCAATATAAGCAAGAGAGAAAAATAAAAAATAAATTGAGATGTTTTATATATAAAATGAGATGGAAAGAGAGATATAGAAAAAAAATGTTATATGATTGTATATATTATTTATGATTAATAAAATTTGAATATTAATATTAACTCACCATAATTTATATTTTTTTGTCGATAAGAAAATATAATTCTTTTTTTGTTTAATTATATTTTGACTATTATAAAAAACTTTATGCTTTAAATTTTAGTTATAACTCAAGGGTTATAGAAGGTAATATATAAAAATTTCTTATCTTAAAATATTTTAACATCGATATATATCCCATAAAGGCAAATAAGATCACAAATTGTTGAGAATGATTAAATGTAATATTAATAGGACCACAAGAGGAACACTTGAATAGTTGTTTCTATTGATATCTTCTACGATAATAGTCAATGAAAAATACATAGAGCTCGTATCTCTTATATTAAGAGTAAGTGGAGAATAAACAGAGAATTTACCGATTTTATTGGCAATGCATTTTCCTTCTGAGTTGAATAAACTACAACAACCAACAACCATCCTTGTCATTGAATCAACTCTTAATACAGGTTGATTAATCTTGTGTTTGTACATACTCTACATTGATGAGCTAGACTTCCAAAAATCAATACATTATACCTTGAAATATTAGAAACAAATGAAGAAGTTGTCTATATATACATTATTACTAGGGAAGGAATCAAGTGCATACACAAATTTGTGTATTTGTGTTACATTTAATCATTTAATCTTATGTGTTCAATTGCTTCCTTCCCTATGCATGTATAATAATGTATCTCTAAACAACTTCTTCATTTGTTTATAATATCTCAAGCATAATGTTGTGATTCTAGAAAGTCTGACTGACTAATGTAGGGAGTAGAGTCTCTTCCAAACTCAAGATAAATCAACCTCAAGTAGAGTCTCTTCCAAACTCAAGATAAATCAACCTCTATTAATAGCTTATTCAATGACAAGGATGGTTTTTGGTTGTCGTCATTTATTCAGCTCTAAAGGAAAATGTATTATCAATAAAAGGAGTGAATCCTCTCTATATTCCCTTCCCCACTAACTGTTGTCATAGGAGATATCAATAAAGACACCTAAGGTCACAAGTTGTTGAGGATAATTAAATGTAACATTAATGGGTTACAAGAGATGAGCAATTGAATAGTTGTTTTTGTTGGTATTTAGTTGAGGATGATTAAATGTAACATTAATGGGCTGCAAGAGATGAGCACTTGAATAGTTGTTTTTGTTGGTATTTAGTATGTCAACAATCAATGTGGGGGAATACACAGAGGATTTATTGTTGATAATGCATTTGCCTTTAAAGCTGAATAAATGACAACCATCATCTTGGATTTGGAGCAGACTCTACATTGGTTAGTCTGACTTCCAAAAATCACCATTCACAACATTATGCCTTGGTATATTAGAAACAAATGAAGAAATTGTTTAAAAAAATATAAGGATACATGATTACACATGCACAAGGAAGGAAGCAAGTGCATACACAAATTTACATTTAATCTGAAGACAAATGTATTGCCAATGAAAGCAATGAAACCTCTTTGTATTCTCCACTGACTTGTTGTCATAGTAGATACCAACAAAAGCAACTATTCAACTGTTCTTAGCTCCATCAATGTTGCATTTAATCATCCTCAATAACAATATATGACTTTATTTAAGAGATTAATGTGATGTTAAATATCTTAGACGGGAATTTTCTATATGATGTTTCCCATAACCCCCTTGAGTCATATAAAAGATTTATACAAATATTTTTAATTTATATTTTTTCAATGAAAAAATGACAACTCTTTTTTGTTTAATTATGTTTTGGTTATTTTCTTCCTTAAATTTAGTTATGATTTTAGGGGATTATGGGAACAACATATAGAAATTTCCCGCCTTAAAATATTTTAATATTAACACATCCATCTAGTAAAGACTCATAAGGTCACAAGTTGTTGAGCATGATTAAATGTAATATTAAGGGGACTGCAAGAGGAGCACTTGAATAGTTGATTCTTTTGATATCTAGTATGTCAACAGTCAATAGGGAATACACAGAGTGTTTTCATTGGTAATGCATTTTCCTTCAAAGTTGAATAAATGATAACTATCATCTTGGATTTGGAACAGACTCTACATTGGTTAGTTAGTCAGACTTCCAAGAATCACCATTCACAATATTATGTCTTGGGATATTAGAAACAAATTTACACATGCACAAGAATGAAGCAAGTGCACATATAAAACATTTCAATTTGTTTTTTTTTTCTCTTATGTGCTTTTTAAAAAAGCTATTTTATAAAAGTAATTTTTGCAAAATCTGTGTGTAAAAGTTTAAGTAGAATAAAATATCTACAAGTAGATTTATTTTAAATTGGTCCTGTCTAAATATATTTTTCTAAGAAAGGCTCTTAAAAATATTATTTCAACATTCAATATAATTAATATAATTAAAACAAATATTATTCATTACCACTTATTATTTATTTGAGTACTCCTAAAAGTAAACAAGTGAAGTTTGAATGATAAATACACAAAAGTTTCTTTTATACAAGTTAACATTCTACAAAAAGAATTAACTTCACAAATAAATGACGTTATATTATTTTTCTATCAAAGTCTAAAATTTTATATTATACCATTAAAAAAAACAGCCATTGGTTGTTTTAGTTATTATAAAAGAGTATTTGACATTTTTCATCTATAATATTCATATAAACTGATTACCATTGAGGACCTTGAATAGAAAAGTATATGCAATAAATGATATAAGCAAGAGAGAAAGATAATAAACAAATTTGAGATGTGTTATATATAAAATGGGATGGAGAGAGAGCTAAAGAAAAATGTTATATGATTATATATATTATTTATGACCAATAAAAATTGAACGTTTATAGTTGTTATATAATTTGAATATTTCATTTAAGTAAATTGTAACTCACAACTAAATTAATATCATGTAGAAGATCTATAAAAATATTATTAATTTATATTTTTTATGAAAAAATGATAACTCTTTCTTATTTAATTATGTTTTTGGCTATTTTTTGTCTTAAATTTTAGTTATGATTTAAGGAGATTATGGGAAACAACATATAGAAATCTCCTGCCTTAAAATATTTCAATATCAACGTTCATCTAGTAAAGACACATAAGGTCACAAGTTGTTGAGGATGATTAAATGTAACATTAATGGACTGTAAGAGATGAGCACTTGAATAGTTATTTTTATTGGTATTTAGTATGTCAACAGTCAATGTGGGGGAATACACAGAGGATTTACAGTTGATAATGCATTTGCCTTTAAAGCTGAGTAAATGACAACCATCATCTTGGATTTGGAACAGACTCTACATTGGTTAGTTAGACTTCCAAGAATCACCATTCACAACATTATGCCTTGGGATATTAGAAACAAATGAAGAAATTGTTTAAAAAAAATATAGGGATAAATGATTACACATACACAAGGAAGGAAGCAAGTGCATACACAAATTTATATTTAATCTGAAGAGAAATATTGCGAATGAAAGTAATGAAACCTCTCTGTATTCCCCACTGACTTATTATCATAGTAGATACCAACAGAAGCAACTATTCAACTATTCTTCCTATAGCTCCATCAATGTTATATTTAATCATCCTCAACAATAACATGTGACCTTATTTTATTTACCTTTAAGAGATTAATGTTGATGTTAAATATCTTAAGGTGGAAATTTTCTATATGTTGTTTCCCATAACCCCCCTTGAGTCATATAGAAGATTTATACAAATATTTTTAATTTATATTTTTCCAATGAAAAAATGACAACTCTTTCTTATTTAATTATGTTTTGGTTATTTTCTTCCTTAAATTTTAGTTATTATTTAAGGAGATTATGGGAAACAACATATAAGAAATTTCCAGCCTTAAAATATTTTAATATTAACACATCTATCTAGTAAAGACTCATAAGGTCACAAGTTGTTGAGCATGATTAAATGCAATATTAATGGGGCTGCAAGAGGAGCACTTGAATAGTTGCTTCTTTTGATATCTAGTATGTCAACAGTCAATAGGGAATACATAGAGTGCTTTCATTGGTAATGCATTTGCCTTCAAAGTTACATAAATAATAACTATCATCTTGGATTTGGAACAGACTCTACATTGGTTGGTTAGTGAGACTTCCAAGAATCACTATTCACAATATTATGCCTTGGGATATTAGAAACAAATTTACACATGCATAGGGAAGGAAGCAAGTGTACACACAAATTTATATTTAATCTGAAGAGAAATGCATTGCCAATGAAAGCAGTAAAAATCTCAGTGTATTCCCCACTGACTGTGTATTCCCCACTTATATGTTGTCATAGTAAATACCAACAGAAGCAGCTATTCAACTGCTCCTCTTGTACCTCCATAATGTTACATTTAATCATCCTCAACAACTTTGACCTTATTTACCTTTATGAAGTCAATGTTTGTTGATGTTAAACATTATAAGGCAGGAATTTTCTATATGTTGCTTCTCATAACCCCTTTAGTCATAACTAAAATATTTCTATGATAGCCAAAACATAATTAAACAAGAAGGAGTTATCCTTTTTCGTATTGACAAAAAGAATATAAATTAAAAGTATTGTTGTCCATCTTCTAAATCATCCACATCTTCTACATGATGTTAATTTAGTTGTGGGCTACATGTCACTTACATAAAATATTCCAAATATATAATAATTATTAATATTCAAATTTTATTAGTCATAAATAACATATATAATCATATAATATTTCTTTTTTCTTTAGCTCTTTCACCATCTCATTTTATATATAAAACATCTCAATTTGTTTTTTTTTTCTTTCTCGGTTATATTATTTGTTGCATATACTTTTTTTTATTCATGGTCCTCAATGATAATCAGTTTACATTAATATTATAGATGAAAAAAGTCAAATACCTTTTTTCTATAATAAACTAAAATAACAAATGGCTATTTTTATTTAATTTTACAATCTGTTAAACCCTCTACAAAAATATTATGTAAATGGACATGTTTAATTCATTAAAATAGAATATTTTTTTTTTTAGAAATGAATATATAATGCATCACTATACCAATCACCTGCATCATGCCAAAAATTTGTTGAAAAAGATACAAAATAAACATGACATGAGGGACTACAAAGGCTACAATTTGAAACAACCACACAATCGCGACTACGTAAATGTTTATCCATAAGCATATGATTATGCATGGCACACAATAAATAAATGAGGGAGGAATATTTCTTTCTTTAGCTATTCAGTATATCATGTGAATGCTACCATTCTAAAAAAATGGTGTAAAAAAGCTAACCAAGCGTGTAAAAAATTCAAGACAAAAATTTTGTAACAAAGTGTTGGGTAATTCGGGGCAAAATTGTGGAGATCTTACAAGAATGAGAACTGAGCTAAACCTATACAAGGGAATGACACCACCTTCAACCCAAAACTTTAAGGCATTGAGACCACCTTCAACCCAAAACCTTAAGGCATTGGGTTTGTGGGTCTTCTTTCTTATATGTTGCTTAACTTTTTCATTCCTACTCAATGTAGGACTTAGACTCACACTTGGGTAATTCGATGGGGCAAAACCGAGGAGATCTCACAAGAATGAGAACTGAGTCAAACCTATACAAGGGAATGACACCACCTTCAACCCAAAACCTTAAGACATTGGGTTTGTGGGTCTTCTTTCTTATATGTTGCTCAACTTTCTCATTCTCATTCAATATGGGACTTAGACTCACACTTAGATACCTAACACAAAATACATACAGTTAGAGAAAGTTAAGAGAGCAATGCTTGCATTATGATCATATGTCTATAAACATTTAAAAGAAGAAAATAAAATCAAAAGCAAGAGAAAGGTGTTGTTAACGAGTATATTAAAAGTATTTAATCAATAATATTATATATTTCTAATTACATTCAAAAAATTTAAATACTTACTTCTATATCTTATTAATATAATAAATATTTTTATTTCTTTAATTGACTAATGTCATAATTTTTTTTATTAAGATTCCATCTTTGAGTTTAATGATTAAAAGATGATGATAAATCAGATAAAAAAAATGAGAGAACCATACCAAACTCCATAAATACATAACACAAGTAACAATAATTTAAGAAAATCTAAATGTAAATTGATTCCATTTATAAAGAAATCAATCTCACAAGAAGAAAGTAAACATGGAAAACAAAAAAAGTTAACTTGAGCATTAATATCAATATTAGTCAATTTATTTCGCACTTGCTTGCTTTCTTTCCTATGTATATGTAATCATATGTCCTTCTAATCATAACATATTGTGATTTTTCAAAGTTTAAGTGATCAATATAGAGTCTCTTTCAAGCAACCTCTATTAATAGGTGATTCAAATATTGTGATTCTTTGAAGTCTGAGTGACCAATAACTGATTCAAATATTGTGATTCTTCCAAGTCTGAGTAACTAATATAGAGTTTGTTTCAAACAACCTCTATTAATAGCTAATTCAAATATTGTGATTCTTTTAAGTCTCAGTTATCCATGTAGGGTTTGTTTCAAGCAACCTCTATTAATAACTTATTCAATAAGGAGGATAGTTGTAATTTGTTCAACTCAAGACAAATACATTTATTCTCCCATTGGCAGTTGCCTGTTGCCATAATAGATAACAATAGAAGTTGATTCAAGTGCTCATTTTGGAGCTCTATCAATATTACATTTATCCTCAATTTATAATCCTATTTGCACTTATGGAATAACTGTTAATATTAAAATATTTTAAGTTTCATGACCCTATCTAGTCAAAATTAAAATTTAAAGCAGAAAGTTTTCACAATAGCCAAAACATAATTTGAAAAAAGAGATATAATTTTTTTATTAAAAAAATATAAATTAATAGTATTATTGTACATAATCTAAATCATCTTGATGTTAATGCATGCTACCCTACTTAAATCTTTTAATTGTGGATTACATAAAATATTGAAATTATGTAGCAACTACTAATACTCAACTTTTATTAGTCATAAATAATATATATAATCATATCACATTTTTTTTATCTTTAGCTCTCTCTCCATCCCATTTCATATATAAAGTATCTCAATTTGTTTTTTCTCTTTCTCTCTTGTTTATATTATTTGTTACATACACTTTATATTCAAGGTCCTCAATGGTAATCACTTTATATTAATATTGTATATGAAAAATGTCAAATAATTTTTTATAATAAACTAAAACAACAAATGGTTATCTTTATTTGTTTTTATGGTAGTGAGATGATAACATTTTTCATGTGAATAAAAAGAAACAATTTCCTCATATTATCTAAACACACCTAATTTGTTGCACAAATAATAGTTCTCTTTGGTAAAATTCACAACCACTAAACGCTAGGGAACCAAACCAAGTGATTCGCATGGAATGATGAAATTAAAGAACATAAAATTGCAACCATATCTATGGACACAGGGAACACATTTACAAACTTCACGTACCAATCAAACATGGAAAGAATAAAGATTACGAGAGATGCAGTGTGTGCCCTTTTCACAAACACTTATTGATCATTTGTTCAATTTTACACTCACCATTTTAACTTCTCTTATCACATAATTCAAAGGTTTCCATAGACAGAAGGAACATAGCACATATATATCTAATATACAATAAGTGTATGTAGCTACCAGCATTGCAGCAACATGGCATTCCCATGATTCATGTATGTTTTCCCTAACGTGAAGGAAAGAGAGTGAGAGAGAAAGAGCTACCATTGTGATACTGACCAATCTTCTTGGCATTTGACTAGTGAGACCCCACGATGGTCCATTGTCCAAATGTGCAGGGAACACAGATTTATTTCCTTTGATTCTCAGACCCCAAAATTAGATCCGCATTCATTGACATGGACCTGTTGGGTTGAAAAAACTTTTGTACAATCACACAACGCTTGCCCTAAAATTAATACTCTCATAGGTACTTCTTTTCACAATATTGCCTTCAAATATCTAATGCCCTTATAACATTTTAACTTTTTTTTTTCCGCACGTTATTTTTTATAGATATTATTATGATAGTATGATGAGGTTTAATTAGGTCACATTGATATATAAAGTTTAAATCAAGAAGTTGGGTATTAGTGGTTAATTTGTAAATTCAAAGGCTTAATTAAGAATAATGATTAACCAAACTTTTCTTACTTCTCAGTCAAAACAGATTAATCTGAGGTGAAACATTGGTGAAAGATGTCCATGAAAAAGAAATATTATGTGGTAGACAACACACTAAGTATCACGTCATAATTTACTTTCATGTCAATAATGTTACCCTTAAAAAATTAACCAATTTTTAATTAGATTACTTGATTTGAATAATTATAACTATGAACTAACATTTGTGATATATATAGCCAAGGATGAATTACAGTTAAGCCAAAAATAATACTCTCTCAATTCTAAAATGATAGTTTTTAAGACGGTGACATACCAACTAGGAAAGATCTAATTGATGTAAATTTAAACAAATATTCTCAACTTTTTAATTATTATCTTGTCTATTATTGTGAATGTAACTAGCATTGTATTGCTTTCTCTTAATTACTATATTGTTGTTAAAGAGTATTCACTTAATAAATATGTCACTTATTAAAACAAATTTATTAACAAAATAATTAATCTTTCAATGTAAACAAAAAATAGCAATCAATTTTTAAAACAACAAAGACTAAAAATGTAGTCATTTTATGACAGAAAATATGTGTAGAGTATTATTGGAAAATATAACTTAAAAGGGGTTGAATAATTCATTATTTAAGAATAATTATTTAAAAAAGATGTACTATATGGTATACAATAACAATAAAGTATGAGAGTTGATGTATTGATTTTAATTAGGTATAGTTAGAGTTGTTAGATTGTGGGAAAGAGTAGAGGTAGTGTATGGGAATGTTGGGTGGAGTACAAACAGGTGAATGTCACTTTTGAGAGAGCATTCTCATTGTTACTTGGTATTTAATTAAACAAAAATAGTGAATGTAGGTGGCTCTAAGAACACGCCATATATACTATTGAAGTGCTTTTTAAAGGGTCCATTAATTTGTGTGTACCACCATTGTCTCCTGGGGATGAGGTTCTTGCCAATGTTGTCATCCCAATCAACTACACCCCATTTACAGGCCCAGCCACAATTAGGTGCCATCAATTATGATAATCATCTACTCTTTTTTCTTGGAGGAAAATTGTTCATGGTTTTAATTATTAGGAGGATCACTTGTACCTTTCAAATAATCAATGTACTTACCTAATGAATGTTCCATATTTAAGAACAAAGAATGTGTTTGATTAGAGATAATCATGTTTAAAATCAAAGTTATTGTGTGTCTAGAGAAAGGGAACTAGGTTTTGGTACATGTGAGAATAGAGAGACCTTACTTTCCTTTAAAGACAATTATGTCATAGTATTTGGTAGTGTTTGAACCGACAGAGAAAAGTGAGAGAAAATGTGAGAGTGATGTGATTGTGATGCATGCTACTAAATTTCAAAACTCAAAACAAAATAGGAGAAAGCAACAAAGACAGTTAAGCAGTGGGTCATGCTTTGACATGCTTATCAACATTGGTTGTGTGTTTTGCTATTATTCATTCTACTTTCAATGTGCTGTGAGCTGAGTTATGAGTGATGATGAGTGAGATGATACAAATTTCAACCACTCAGACAATAAAAATCAATACTCCCCTACTACCCTCACCTATATTTTTATATATTTTTTTTGGTTATTTTACTTTTAAAAATATTAATTCTGTACCTCTATTCTGTTTTTAATTTCTCCTTTCAATGGGATTCTGTCTCTTTGAAATCAATGCTCACATTTATTGACTTCTAGTTTTGAATAAAATATCAAGCTTTGAGAGGGAATGGTGGAAAGAGAACTGATACATAAAAGATGTCACTCCTTTTTTCTGAAGTCTATTTTTTTATCTTGTTCCCATTTTCGGTTAAGAATAGCTTACTTGAAAGTTTACATTTTACATGTTTTTTAAATATGTGTATGACCATTTTCTTCTTTTAGAGACATCACAACAAATTTTTAAAACACAACCATGTTTCAGTTTTAAAATTTAGCTTTAGTCTTTTCTCTAATTAATATTTTCAAACTAAACTGAACTCATTTTTTACTTAAAAAGAGCTTGCGCTTGAAAGAAAACTTTCTATTGTGTTCAAATTTGTACCGGTCAATGATTTAGAGTTAACTCTTTAAAAGTCTTGCATGATCATTTTATTAAAAAGGTAACCTGATATGTTTTTTTAATTAGGATGGTATTTGTTTAATAATGATAATAATATTTGTTTAATTAATAGAATCTTACGTATACATATATTAAAAATCATTTAGATATATTTTCATATATTAATCACATCTCATCCATATAATTCATGAATATATAATCAACTATTTATTAAACAATATCAAAATTAAGTGTCTAACTTTTAATTCATTACTGGCATCAAAATTACAAATATTTGACTTTATTCTGGAAAGATAAACATATCCTTCAAAATTCTAAAAAAAAAATTAAAAAGATAATAATTTTCTTGTAAAATTTAATATTAATTTTCTATTTATAAATTTTTAACTTAAATACATTAATTCACTAAGAATATATTCCCTTTCTTCTGTTGTCATGATGTTAAATTAAACCAAAAAATTTGGTTGTTCTTCTAGGATCATTGAAACTGGTTAAACAAAATTATAAACAGTGAATTATGATTACGTATTAAAGTTTTCTATTTATTTCATGGCACTGGAACATAGTGTAGTATATTGTCTTCTTAAAACTCCAAATTCGAACACCCTTCCTTATATATTTGGTTTACCTAACAAAGAATTACTTTTAGTAGATGTCTAAATGAAACATGAATCTATAATCTACCTCTACACTGAAACTTATTTAAATTTCCATCATGAATCTGAGACTCTAAACATAATATATATGCTCCTTTCCAAATGTTTGTCATTCTAAACTAATGAATTGATTTCCTACTTAAAAAAAAGATTGAATAAAAATACTGAAATAAGTAGTAGTTGTTCATCTGCACTTTGTGTACTGTTGCTAGGAGCAGCATCTCTAGTTGTGTTGTTTGTTATGCGACATTCTTATTATTAGGTAGGAATTTGAATTGGGGTGACATGAACACCAAATAATTGAAGAAACAAATGAAGAAAGGTTGGACTTTGTGGGAACTTCATCATCAACACAAAATACCCTTTCTTTCTTTTTCTTTCTTTCTTTTATTCTGTGCCTCACTGCAAATTTTAGCCATCCATCATCACCAACTTGGTGTGGCTGGTGGAATGTATGGGAAATAAGGGAAAAAAATTCTGTCATTAAATGAGACCATGCAATGCAACAACGTTGATCCAAAGGGCCACACTGTGTGTAGGATAACCTTCTGACACCACGCAAGGAATCTGTTTCAACAATTGCTCTGTGGGGATCTCCTTCTAAGCCTACCCACTATTCCACCAACACTTGATTCTTCTTCAATTCTTTTAGAATAAATTATAACAAATTTCCTTTGTTTACAAACTATTATTTTGCATTTCTTTTATCTTATAAAACAAATTGGAAAACATTTATTTTAAAAATAAAATTAAGATCAACTAAAAGTACCACTAAATTATGCTGTATGAGTGTTCATCCTAAGAACCAATTTATGAGATTGAGTGAGAGCTTGAATTCATTTTCTTTAAAAGACCATTGACATAAGTTTTTTTTAACCAAATTACAAGTTAATCATACATTGGTAGAGATGATATATAGAAAGAGTAAAGAAACTCTTGATTGAAAAGTGGTGACAAATCTTTTTATGAGTTAATTCATGATTTATGAGATCTAAATCTTCTTAGTTATACACTATTCTTCTTTATATGTTTAGTTGAAGAACCTAATAAATAGTTATATCAATAACTACATTATCTTATAGATTTTCTTGAATAGAATTGAAAAAAAAATGTATTTCAGTCTTTTAATTAGTTATAATAAAAAGTTAAAAATATTAAACAAATATTTACAACTTATACTAATTTTCTATCAATATAAATAAATCTCCAACAAAATGGAGACTAAATTTCACCAAATTATGGATTGTCTAATTTGTCTAATATTAACTAAACACCATGTTACTAAAAGTTGGATTTATGACAGGGTGAATAAAGAGGCTTTATTAAAAGGATAATAATATCTTTTATTATATCTGTTTTAAGAAAAATATAGGTATGGTTATTTATTTTGAGTGAAATGAAAAAAAAGGGTACATATTATTGGAGATTTGTACCCCCACAAGTGATGTGAGTAAAGGGCCAATCCACATTAAGCTTTAGACACACTTCAATTTCCACTGATGGGAAACTTCTTCTCTCATTTGGTTGCTGTTTCCTTAAGGCTGGAACTGCAACCACTCGTGCAATCACTGAAATCAAGTCCCTGTGATGATTGATGCTGTATTGGAAAAAAGGCTTGCAACTCACAAACTCATTCTTTTTACATCAAGCTACAGAACAGAACAACTTCTGAATTCTTATCACAATAAAAGTTAGTTAAAAACATATTTAAGATATTTTAGAATTCATTAGTAGCATTTGTTATAATTTATTTAAGTCATTTTTCTCTTGATTCCTTTTATTGTGTATTTTACACATTACTTTCAATTAGTCAAAAATATAAAAGACTAAAATACATTTTTAATATATATAACTTAGATTTAAGTTAATAAAATAATTTTAAAGAAATAATTGAGAAGTTAAAAGATTGAAAGATAAGTTTTAGAAATGTGTGTTAAAATGAAAATTGTATTGATAATTAGGTTTGTATAATTGTGGGCATAATGATGTGGGGCTGTGGTAAAACGTGGGGAAGTTGGGTACAGAGGGATGGAGAATGGAGAGGTGGTGGTACAGTGACATTGACGCCTCATCAAACACAGTCACTGCGGTCCTTATTTTGCCACGTGTCCTCAACATAGTAAGCTCTATTTTCTATGTATGTACCCTCTTTTTTTTTCTTTAAAATTAATTTTTACGTATTCTTTGATCAATTCTACTTGTTATAATATAATAATAATAATAATAATAGGGTTGATAGTTTTCTTTTTTAACAACTCTTTTTTTTCATACTCTCACGGTCCTTTTATGGCAAAATAAAGGCTTAAAATTTCATGTTTTTAAATTTTTTATTTATAGTATACAAAAAAGATACCAAGATAGTGTGATTTTTTTCAATTATTTTTATAGAAGGTTAAGAAGTAATCTCCCTTGACTATTAAGATCTATCTATAAGCCTAACTTCCTTTTTAACATAATATGAAGTCCCTAATTACTCTTTCTAATATTGAATGCACGCTAAAAAATAATTAATTCACACTAATTACAAAACTTCAAAGTAACATCATTTAATTCTATCATTTAATATTTTTCTTAAATTCCACTTCTACTATGATATAGAAAAATATGATCATTAAATTAAAAACTCAATTAAATGAAAGATATATAAAGATAAATAGAGTAATAATGGATTGTATATAAAATTTTTATAATGGGTGTGTCAATTTAAATTTATATTTGATTAAATTCTTATTATAAAACATAATACTTTATAAGTAATATATGTGTAACAGAACAAACAATTTATTTTGTATGTGATTTCTTTACATGTGAAACAATTTCTGAATAAAAATAAGAGATTGATAAAAAATCTTTGTTATTTCTTAATATTAATATTGAGTATCATATATATATATATATACACTTTGGTTTCTAAGAAGTTGACATATTTGATTTTAGAGATAAAGACTTTAACCAAACTATAATAGATATAATGATCTAATTTAAATAATTCACGGTTTTATAAACTTTCCAAAAATACTTCTGAAGCTGCTTTCTTTGATTCAGACTTCTTCTTATTGAGGAAAAAATATTTGATTTTTAAATATTAAATAGATATGATAGAACAGGATCAGTTGACTAGTAAAATTTATTTAATGAATAAATGTAAAAATTCATATTAAAAAATCATCCAAAAATTCAAACTTATCAACATATAGTTTCAAATATATGTGTAACATGTGGATAATTTTACCCCAATACCGATTTCAATTTTTGAGAATATTGCATGGCTGATGAAGATATAGTATATGATATGATGTATTGTTATAAATAGAATTGTATATTTTCATTGTATATGTATAGAAAAAGAAGGTAGAGAAAGTGAGAGATGGGTGGAGGTATGGGGAAAAGAAGAGAAAAGAATGGAAGAAACGGATAAGAGAGAGTGAGTGTTGGGCTTAAAGAGAAGGAAGAGGTTCGCCTCCCCTCGGGCGACAGGTTTGGGCTGGGGCCCACTTATCATTTATGCTTGTCCTATTCGTCTCACCCTTTTTCGTACATCTAACGCCCCTTTATTGCCTGTGGGCCCCACTCTCCCTCCCTCCCTCTCTCTGCCTCACTCCCCCAGACACAACACAACCACTTCTCCCTATTCTCTCTTTCTTTCTATCTCTTTTTAACCAAAAATAAATACAAATTAATTGCTTTCTCAAAAGGGTAAAACTATTAGTTTGTGTTTTTTTGTAATTGGGATACAAGGTTCAATCACATACTTCACCTTCTCAAACTTACTTTCACAACTTTTAATTTTATTTTACAATCAATTATATTGTAAGATAAATTAAATAAATCACTCATATTGTGTCTAGAAATAAAAATGCTAAAATTATTGGAATGTAAAATTTTGACTGTAACTTTTTAATTTGTTGGAATAATTAAAACGAAGATTAAAAATATATATTAAACCGTACTCCATTTAAAAAATGTTGAGGAGTCTAAATTTCTTAGACGCGATCCTACCTAATCTAGTGGTAATTATAATATTCAAAATGACTAAAATAAGATGAGAGGGTAGAATAATAATAAATAGAGATAAAATCAACAGTAGATGATGAATTATGAATTATGTGATAAGCTATAATATATAAATTATGAATTGTGTAATAAAATTTGAAAATATTATATTTTTAATATAAATAAACTATAAATAGATAATGCAGATCGACATTATGTGTGATCTTAGTTTTTTATTTTTATGTGTATTTTCTTCTTATATATATATATATATATATATATTAATGGATTTTAAGTAGATGTTATTTTCTGAATTTATAAATAAATCGAAAGAAGAGAGTTTTTCCCTCCTTTCCGACAGAAAAGTTTTAATAATTGTTGCAGGATAAGGATATTTGCCTCAATAATTGTTCTCTTCTCCAACTTTCAATTTTACTCATTCAATTCTTATTTCGTTCGTTTAATAATTTAAAGGAGAGAAACTACTTATTTAAATTTAAAATAAATTATTCAATCATATTCATATTGATTGACTCAATTATATGTACACCATACAGATTGTGTATAACAGTAAATTATTCTCTCTACGGATTTTTCGAAAACTGATATATCTTGACATTTATAGTTTACTCTAAATCTGAGCCATGGATATATAAATATAGATAAATAAATAGAGAGATATTATTCGGTCATTTCTTAAGATGAGTTTGCAATGTTATATATGTGATTATGCATTATGTTAAGTTGCTTGTTTTATTTTATATAAAATATTTTAATGGGAATTTTGAAAGAAAACTTCATGTAGAAATACTTCTCGTTTGATAAAGTGTCAAGAGTTTTTAATATTTATTTATGGTTTTTTTTATGGGCAAAATATTTATTTATGGTGATTTTGTCTTTTTTAAATATGTAACTATGTTTGAATATTTAGTTTATATATATATATATATATATATATATATATAAATACATTAATTTTTGTTTTTATTTTTTATTAACAATAAGAAATAAAATTAATAGAAATATTTGGGATATTCCAACCCTATTTACATAAAATAATATATACATAAGAATCTTAAACCTGTTTTAATTATGCAAGTTCCCAAAACACCAATTAATAGATTTTGATAGTAGACTTCAATAGCTTTTCCAACTAAACTGTTTCCATATAAATAATTAGACAAAACATTCCAAAATTCACATACAAAATAATAAGGATGAGAAACATCTAGACTTCCTAACATCTTACCCCAACATTGACATAGCCTCAACATGATTCAAATTACATGGGTAAAAAGTTACTATCTTCTGTCACTAGTAACTACATTAGAGGAATATACACGTGATGTATGATCTACTTTAATTAAAATATATGCTATATCAGTGTTGTTTAACCTGAGCTATTGTCATCTTTGATGACGTCTACTTAGTTAGACAATCTCATAACTATTATTGTCTTGTTCTTTCTTCCAACTCACCTTTCTACATTATTCTCTTCATACATTTTCTTATGAAATCACCTTTAAAGGGGGAAATTGATCTCTCTATTGAATTGATTATTGAAACAAATACAAGATAACTCTAAGTTAACGAAGTCAAGAAGCAAGTGGACGAAGTTTCAGAGAAACAATTTATAAGACCCAATGTCTACTTAAGAGAGTTTTAATGTTACCGATAAAAATAAAAGAGAAAGAGTCTAACTTGTTACATATAATTAAATAAATTCAACGTAAGAAATAAATACTCGTTGGTAAAGATTGATATATGAGAGATGAATTACATAAAATATTATTTTTTTGAAATTCAGATATGATTAAATTTGGATGAAAGTTAAAGATGTTAAAAAAAAAACTTATTAAATCTATATATGACAATTATGAGTATATGATAATATTTTTTGAAATGATAAATAATTTATCTCCGATAATAAACTAAGGTTTAAGGTTTAGATGAATAGGATTTTTTTATCCATTCTTAAATATATTTGTTATTTTCATATATGACATTCTTATATGCTTTATATATATATATATATATATATATATATAATATTTATATATTATATATATATATATATATATATATATATATATATATATATATATATATATATATATATATATAGAAGAGTATAAAGAGCACTTTAAAAACTTTTGATATTTTATAAGAGAAAAATAATGTATACCAAATTATTTAAGTAAGTTTTAGATGTTGAAAATAAGGTTTTTAGAATATGTTTTTTTTTTCTTTTGATTTTTATATTTTATAAAAGATTATTTAATAAATATTTGATATGAGTACATATATAAATATAATTTAATGTAAATAAAACACAATTTTTATACTAAATATTGAGAATATCAATAATATGATATTTTACTTAAAATAATATAGATAAGTATAATCAATCTGAAACTAGTCCCATAATTTATTATTAATAATTATGAGAAACATTAAAATATTATTATGAAAATATTGTAGAAATTATATTGTATTAATAAAGTGTTCCACCGAAAGTAAGAGTATATATTCGTTAATGTTACACCTATTATTCTTCTAAAAACTTGTTATTAAGATTACAAAATCATTCAATGAAGAAGCATGTGGATGCATGTCACCTTCCACTAAAATATACCACTCTGCAAACCTACATTCAGCTCCAAGTTTTGATACAAGAAGAACCGTTGCACTACTTTCAATTACCTTTTTTTGGTTTCCAAAATAACTTTTATTTTTAAATAAAAAACATTTTGCAAATATTGCAGCTTGAACATTGTGTGGTTCATTTCCATCCATCCATCGATAAATTAATCAGATTTAGTAATTGTTTGTTGTTAGGTCTCAAACATTAGGGAAGAAAAAAAAAAACGTTCTAGTTGTTGTTGTACTCATGACATCCATTAACTATGTTTTTTTTATAGTATTCTTTTAAAGAACACAAAACCCTAGGAAGAGAAAATGTTTGATTATGTTGATGGAGCAGAGGTCTGAGTATTATGTACGTGGATTGTTTATGGAAGAAGAAAATGAGAAGGCATGTTCTTCAAGAAAAGTATTGGTAAAACCAAGAAGAAATGGATCTTAGTTCTTTCATTATTTTTATTTTTTATACCCTAAAAATTGTTTCTCGTGCCACAATTTTATTTTATTCTAAGCCACGTTACTCAGCAATCCCCTTAGCTAAGTTAATCACAAAAGTAATAGTGTCTTGATTTGAAACATCAAGAAGACAAAGAAATGTTCATTTATGGAAAAGATAAAAAAAATACATTCTTTTTTTTTTCTTCAAATTGAACCCCTGGCCCAATTTTGATTGGGCTTGCTTTTTGTTTAAAATGGTATGTGAAACAATGATTACACTCAGAAAAATTACTTTTTTTTAAAGAGATTAAGTTTGATACATTGTTAGTGTAAATATTTTTATATGCTTAATTAATTAAAAATATTTAGGTGTAATTTATGAATAAAATATACATAATAAAAATTAATAATTCGTCGTATATAACAATAGATAAGACCCGGTGCATAAAAGACAATATAAGGCCCTATGCATAAAAAACAACACAAGGCCCGTTTTTCATAACATATATAAATTTATAATAATAATAATAATAATACAATTATGATTTACATATATCGTTGTTCCTGTAAAATATGCAGGTTTTGATTTTAATCCTTGTAAAAAATATTCTCTTTCATTCTTGAAAACGTATTTAATTTTGTGTTAAAACATATTAAATATATTTGTGGTTAGAATAAGAGACACTTGGCCGTGCACAGCACAACTTTGTTATATGCTCTATAAATGCCCTTTAAATTCAAGAGATTTGAACAAGATTTGCCATTAACAATTTGGTGGATTCCAAAGTTCCAAGGAAAATTATTGTGCTGATTTTGAGACAATATTCTGAATCCTAATCTTAACGATCAAGTTATAATCTTTTCGGGCTCCTAAAACTCAAATTATAAAACATCCATTTGTTGAAAAGCACCAATTCGGCTGGTAATGACTAGATAATACATGAAGATTAATGGTAAATCAGAATTAAGAGGATAATTAAGTCTCTTTAAGCCTAGTTGGACCTATATTCATGATCCCTATATGAGATAGGAGTTCATTGCATATTATTCCAAGGAGAGTAGGTAATGAAATTCCTGCATATTACATTTCAATCTTCTTATTTCCCTTCATATTTTGACTACTAAGTGTTCGTCTCTCAATAGCGAAACTTATGAGAAACACCAAAACATGTTTGAGAAAAAAAAAACATTAAAATAAGTATTCTGATACATTTAATATAATTCCATATAAGAGTCGAAACTAAAATAAACTTATATATATTTGATAGAGATGTCAATATGATATTAAAAAATCTTTTTTAGAGATGTTCATGACAAAGTTTGTTAAATTTAATTTATATATATATATATATATATTAATATCTTTATAATATTATGTCTATTATTTGTAAGACATTGTTGATATGCCTTATTCTGAGGAACTAATAGAGTTGACGAGGAAAACTTTTTTCTTTAAAGTTGAGTTTAAAAATATCATTAAAGTTGAGTTTGTGGAGGTTTGAGAATTTGTTATGGATGCATGAGTCTCTATGATAGACTTTGGAAACTATGATTCATTTGTGGAACATATAAAACACTTTGAAGTTGTTTGTCACCATGATCAGTTTTTCAATATGTGAACGACAAATAGATCATTCTACACAAGGAAAAATTTGCTAATTGTTGGATAAACACAATCATGCACTAGAGTAACACAATGTCCAATAGGTAAATTACTTTAAAATGTATCCCTTAGTTATTGTTAATAAAGCAAGGTTAAAACTTGTTGATTCCACATTCACTTCACATAGTTGAATATGTGCATTAAATCCTTAAGTGAATACTTTAAGATAGTATGAGGGACTTGTGTACCTCTTGAGATGCAGTAAACATTGTTATTATCTTACAACATAATGAAAAATATCTTCTATACGTCACACTTTTAATGTTATTTTTTTATAGAAGACCCTAAGCATTTGTTTCTAAATATCTTTTGATGCTGCACATTTTCAAAGAATTTGATCGAGTTGAACATGTTAGTATTGATAATAATTATATACTCAAACATACTTATGATGTGCATGCAAATTAGTGAAATATAACATTGGATTATTTTTATTGAAATGGTTATCTTTTTTATATAAAATTGGATAAGTAGCGATTGTAAACATGACTTTAAAATCTAGAAATCATAATTCTAAATACTATTATATCTCTTGTCCAATTCATTTTTTTTATGTTTAAAGTCATACTTAAATTCATGATTTTGTATTATTTTTTAAAGTCATACTTAAATTCATGATTTTGTATTATTTTTTTTAATTGTCAATGATAGTACAATTCTAATATTTTTATTTTTGAACTTTTTTATAAAAACTAATGTAATATATTATTTAATTTAAAGTTTTATATGTTTTTTTAGGATTTAGTTTTGTTGAAGTTGTATATATTTCAAGATTTCATATTAAAATGTTGGAAGAAATGGTTGAAGAAAATATGTTAGATGCACATTGATATTTGTAATGATGTTTTTAATGAGTTAGATCCTGTATGGATATTAGTTCTATATGATTCTTATAATTTTTTCATAACCTTTCATTTATTTATTTTTTTAACTATTAATAGACAATAATAATCACATGAAGAAGTATTTAGAGAAAGTTTAATGGTCTTCAAATTAATAATCATTATTGCTTTATCTTGTTTTAACTTTATGCATTGTATACATAATTTTCTCCACATCACAGGTAAAAGAGCACATTCATGTAAAAAAAAAAAAAAAGCTGCATGTAGAAGTAATAGAAATAACACTAAGAATTTTGCT
>Ga0209700_103883_pt1 | contig 27933 bp, 24 predicted proteins | sample SiratroredBW_FD_187528 | JGI IMG/M metagenome (GOLD analysis project Ga0209700, IMG submission 187528) | Root nodule microbial communities of legume samples collected from California, USA - Siratro red BW (SPAdes) (version 2) | ecosystem: Host-associated > Plants > Roots > Nodule | place: USA... | reverse complement strand
AAAAAAAAAATATTTTATATATATATATATATATATATATATATATATATATATATATATATATATATATATGTATGTATGCGCGTGTTTTTTTTTGTTAGTTAACAATTTAGTATACGTCGATAATTTTTCAGTAAATAAATCTTTTATATATTATGATGAAATAAAAGTAACCGAACAAATACGTATCTCAGATATAATTCAGAGAGAGATTATTTTATCTCTTTTAAAAAAATAGATCGTGTAATTATTTCCAAATAATTGGCATAATGAATGGAGGACAAATACTCTCTGTGTCTCTTGGAAAATATATATAAATTTAGGACCATTTTATTCTTTTATCAGAGCAAATTAAGAGATTAGTTTGGAAAACTAAAAATTTATTGACTGCTAGCTTGTTTTATACTATTCATTCTTCAAAAATTAATTTTATACAATCAAAATGAAAGGAAAATGACTTAAAAATTAAAGTATCTTGTTATAGTTAAAGAAGTTGAAAGTTTTCAAGCAATAACATTTAAAATGTACTTTTTTTTCTCCTATCCCTACACGCTTGAAATTATTTCTAGGCACAGAAACTGTTAAAATTGAATTTCTTTATCGAAATAGTATTGTCTCTTTGGAAACATTATCTCTAAGCAGGAGTTAGTTATCGTTGATGTGTATTTAACTATCTTAATTCGATTATTGAAATAAAAATTGTGCAAGGGTCAATACCTGAAATCACCTTATTACCCTTCTAATAATTGAATTTAAAGCTACGGTATAAAATATTATTTTCGACACCTACTATCTCGCGCTATATAACCCAAATTTATATTTTAAGCGATTACATATTCACTTTTTCCTTTTCTTCGAATACCAAATTATGTGTGGGTGTTATTTTCAAGATTTTGATGTGTATTCAAAAGTACGATGCAACCTTCGTTTGAACCGTACCACTACAAAATATTATATACATTCTTTTGAGGCCATTCAAATATACTTTGACTTAGTGGTGTGATTTAAACAGGCCCTTGTTTGAAATAAATAGCCGTGAAAATATTAGTATCATATATGTTTCAAATTCAGTCATGTTTTCGTGTTTATTTAAGGTATTAGCCACTTCAAAATTCGAATTTCCATACTATTCTGTTCAAAAAAGACATCTCAAAAAGTTAAAAATTAAAAAATCTATATATTTATATTTTTAATTTTGATTTCTGAACTACGTGAGTAATTAAGTATATCAAGACATAAATAAATCATTTCACTCTCAGGTTGGTGTAAAAAAAGATTTGCTTGCTCTTTACATAAAGTGGGTTACTCTTTTTCTTCCACCAGCTAGAAAAGAGGAGCAGCATGGAAATCAAATAATGAACAACTCTCTTTTGATGAAAACCTCAAAAGTTTGGCAATTAAAATTAATCATTTTTTATTGGGGGGTTAGATATATGAGCAGCAAAAGTTGCATAAATTAATTACATTGACACAGTCCATGCCTTAGTGTTCCACAGCTCAACATCACACAGATAATTGTGGACCATTGGATTTCATGTGTTCTTTTTCTCCACGAGAATATATATATATATATATATATATATATATATATATATATATATATATATATGCAACTGGGTAACTGAGAAATAACATTGAAGAGTACTCTATTCCTGATCTCAGCAAATTTCTACATAATTATTCAAACTTTTTAATTTATAAAAAAATTAATACTTAATTGTACATGTGGACTAACATATCATCAGTAACACTAGTATTGAACTTGAACCCTAAAAAAATATTGGATTCCAGCACTGTATTGTGGATAGAAAAAGTGGTTGAGAGAAGAGACTCATTTAAGTTAATCAAAAGTTTGTGATAAAGATTAGTTATTAACAAAGTCATGAAACTTTGTATCAATAATACCAATAATATAATTTTAAGAAAATGATATCATGAAGAGATAAATTGGCATAAGGTAGTCTTTAAGATTGATTTTGCATGCACATATTAATTGATGGGAAAAATAATTTTTGGAGAAGAGGAAGCAATATTATAAATGTTTTAGTCAACCTACAATTATTATGATGAATGGTATGTAGGTGATTGTCAACCTACTTTACAGTACACAATAACCAAAAAATTGACATTTAGAAGAGTAGCTAAGCACCAAGAGTTTGTATATTCAAATTTATTAGAATATTGTCAAAAGCATCATTGCAAGTATATGCATAGATACTACTTTATTTGCACACACAACTTTGGCTCATAAGAAGATCTTAAGATCATGCTATGAAATATTAATGTGGTAGCTTTGATTTATTAGCTCATGTTTACTTAAAAGTAAAATTGAGAAGTGTAATTAATGTCTATGTTATAATGATACAATTTTATTTATAATAAATAAATGATTAATTTATCAAGATCAGTAAAAATGATTTAATTAATAATGGATTATGAAAAAGATTACCCTATTTTTGGGCGGCCGAAAAAGAAACCCTAGTTTTCCTTATTCATCCTTCTTCAAAATTGGTCAAGTTGGGCGTATTAAATTATATAAATTGTTATGGTATTGCATAACAAATTGATAGATATAATAGCTATACTTCGTCGCCTAGCATATTATATACAAATTAATCTTGCGCATGCTATTGCCTCATTGATACATACATATACATTTAAAAGTCAAAGTGGAAATATAGGGTTTGAGATCTCTTAAGATATGTGAAGAGAGAAGACACGTAATCGGATACAAGATAGCAGTAGCATAAACCATTTTCAAATGGTCACACAAATAAAAGTTTCAAGCAAATCAATCATCAGTTTTATTTTTTGAATGGCCTGTTTAAAGTAAGAAGAACCACTTAAGTAACCTTAAAAATATTAAAAATTATACCAAATGGTTATTTAAATGATATTTTTTGGAATTAATCCTTAAACTTTGCTTTGAAAACTAAACTTTACTTTAAATCAGTATAGCACTAGAATTACTTGAATAATTGACTCATTTAAAAGAGAGAAAGAAATTGGTGGTTTATTTAGAAGAGCTCCAAGCTCATCTACACCAAAATAATAGAGCAGAAGTACACCATTTTTGTACTACTAAAGGTAATAATAAAGTACCAGTGACTCATTAATAAAAAAAAGAAACAAAGTATACATCAATTTTCATTCATACATAGCATAAATCATTATTTGTTGAAGCAGTGTATTAACACTGGGGTCACTCCACCTCCATTTCTTGATTCTATAGTACTATAAAGATGCAGCAGGGACCATGTTTTCAGATCTCAAGGATCAAGAACCACAACACATACATACATATTTCTCTCTTTTCCCTTTTGCAGCACAAACCAAGAAAAAGAAAAAGCAAAGAAAAGAAAAGTCAGGTTGCCTATGGTGCTCTTTTTCTTTAGAGAAATGGACAACAGCAATCATTCACACAACCATTCCCTACCTTTAATCATCATATATATTCCCTCTGTCCTAATCACCCCAACATATTACACATTCTATAATCATAAAAACCAATTCCCTCTCTCTCTAATCATTATGCCACATCAAAATGCTTCCAAATTTTCTCCAATCAAAATCTTCATTTTAATTTTAAAACACTAACGTTGTTTCAATTTCCTTGCACTTCCCGCGTCCAAGGTTTCATCCCATGATGATGAAGCATCACCATGTCTTGTTCCTCTTCTTTTCATTTTTCTTACCCTTTTTCACGTTCAGTCTCCACCACAATGATACTCGTGCACTCACCCTCTTCCGCCGCCAAAGCGACGTTCACGGCTACCTTCTCTCCAACTGGACCGGAGCAGACGCATGCGCCACCGCGTGGCGCGGCGTCCTCTGCTCCCCGAATGGCCGCGTCACAGCCCTCTCCCTCCCTTCCCTTAACCTCCGGGGCCCCCTCGACCCTCTCACTCCCCTCACCCACCTCCGCCTCCTCGACCTCCACGACAATCGCTTGAACGGCACCGTTTCACCCCTGCTCTCCAACTGCACCAACATCCAACTCCTCTACCTCGCCGGCAACGACTTCTCCGGCGAGATCCCACCGGATATATCCTCCCTGAAATCTCTTCTCCGCCTCGACCTCTCCGACAACAACATACGCGGCAAGGTTGACTTTCTCTCCAACTTAACTCGACTCATCACGCTGAGACTCCAGAACAACCTTCTCTCAGGTGAAATCCCTGACCTTTCTTCCTCCATGCAAAACCTCAGAGAAGTCAATATGACAAACAACGCCTTCTACGGTCGTTTACCAAACCCCATGCTGAAGAGATTCGGTGTCACAGCCTTCTCAGGTAACGAGGGTTTATGTGGTGCAACACCGTTACCTGTCTGCTCCTTCACCACAAACCCTCCTAACGATAATGACAACAGCAATGAAAATGAACCGTCTCAGACAGTTCCTTCAAACCCCAGTTCCTTCCCCGAAACCAGTGTAATAGCTCGACCGGGGAAGGAGCATCATAAGGGTTTACGTCCCGGTGCCATTGTGGCAATTGTTGTGGGGAATTGTGTGGCGTTGCTTGTGATGACATCGTTTCTGGTGGCGCATTGTTGCGCGAGGGGGAGAGGGTCTAGTTTGGTGGGGAGTGGGGAGAGTTATGGGAAGAGGAAGAGTGGGAGCAGTTACAATGGGAGTGAGAAGAAGGTGTATGGAAGTGGGGGTGGTGAGAGTGATGGGACTACTGGGACTGATAGGAGTAGGCTTGTGTTTTTTGATCGGAGGAGTGAGTTTGAGTTGGAGGATCTGCTGCGAGCCTCGGCGGAGATGCTTGGGAAGGGGAGTTTGGGAACGGTTTATAGGGCGGTGCTTGATGATGGGTGCACCGTGGCGGTGAAGAGGCTGAAGGATGCCAACCCTTGCGCCAGGCATGAGTTTGAGCAGTATATGGATGTGATTGGGAAGCTTAAGCACCCCAATGTTGTGAGACTCAAAGCCTATTACTATGCCAAGGAGGAAAAGCTTCTTGTCTATGACTATCTCTCCAATGGAAGCTTGCATGCTCTTCTTCATGGTCAGTCATTACTCTCTTCGTCTATGCTTGCATTGCACCAAAAGAAACTTATACGAGTCTGAACTAGAACTAATTTAACTAAAAATCAAATTTTGAAAGTAGATGTCTGAATTACAATTTATGGTGATTTGATTTAAATGTTTGTTTTGTGGGGTTTGCTGGATACCGATGATAGGGAACCGTGGTCCGGGGAGGATTCCGTTGGATTGGACTACAAGAATAAGCCTGGTGTTGGGAGCAGCAAGAGGTCTTGCGAAGATCCACGCACAGTACAGTGCAGCAAAAGTGCCTCACGGGAACGTGAAATCTTCGAACGTGCTTCTGGACAATAACGGCGTGGCTTGCATCTCGGACTTCGGACTATCACTCCTCTTGAACCCGGTTCACGCCATTGCACGTTTGGGAGGATACAGGGCCCCCGAACAGGAACAGCACAAGAGGCTGTCTCAGCAGGCTGACGTGTACAGCTTCGGGGTGTTGCTGTTGGAAGTTCTCACAGGAAGAGCTCCTTCGTCGCAGTACCCTTCTCCGGCTCGTCCTAGAATGGAGGAAGAGGAACAGGCTGTGGTGGACCTTCCCAAATGGGTTCGCTCCGTTGTGAAGGAAGAGTGGACCGCAGAGGTATTTGACCAGGAGCTTTTGCGCTACAAGAACATCGAGGAAGAGCTTGTGTCCATGCTTCATGTGGGGTTGGCCTGTGTGGTGGCGCAGCCGGAGAAGAGGCCAACTATGGAAGAAGTTGTGAAGATGGTTGAGGAGATCAGGGTGGAGCAATCGCCTCTTGGGGAGGACTATGATGAATCGCGCAATTCGCTTTCACCTTCCATTCCCACCACTGAAGATGGTCTCTAGCTTAGGAGTATAATGTTCAAATGTTATTGTATGGTATATACAAGATTAATTAATGTCATACTCTTGTTAATTACTTTCACTGCAGTGATTAGCTCCTCTTCTGGTTGCATTGTCTTATTGCCCATGACCTTTTGCTGTCGTTATAAGTGTTCTTGTAAAACTTGTGAGTTCTGTGGAATTCCATTGTTGAATGTAACACAAATCTGAATTATAGACGCTAGTTTAATTGTATAATGTTGTACATCTGGAGTTTGCATCAGTGGATATTGGTAAAGTTCAATGGCATTGTCACGAAAGCACGGAGAATCCGCAACTAGTAACACTTCAATGGCATTGTCATGAATTGAATCTCATGCGACCCTGCAATCATGGAATCGTGTTCAGCAAACCGATGTGAATAAAATTGCGCCATATGCTTCATGATGAATGAACCGCGTGCCAGAAATATAGATTGCAGCTTACAAATAATGAACGAGTACCTTAGCAATATTACACATGTGTGAATTCAAACCTTACGATCTCACGTTTCATATGGAGATCAATTAATATTCAAGCCACGAAAGACTTGAACTAATTCTTGAAAATCTCATTTTAATTATAAAATGAAATAGCTCTCACTTAGTAAAGCTATTAGACATGCTATGGAAGCGTGTGAATTCAAATTTTGCAGTCCACATCCTTCTTTCATGAGCTTTCCCTAAGGAATAGGTAATCCTTGAACCAAAATAAAAGTTATATTTGTTCTCCTTATTTTTCATCTCGAGACAAAGGGGAAATGATTAGTAATGTTGCAAAAATAAATAAAGTTGAATTAGTCTGCATCTGTTTACATTTACTACAAAGGAGGAAGACTACTGCTAATTCATTACTATGCTACAATCACCTAGGAAAAATATACAAAAACATTCTCTTTTTTTTCTTTTTACATAAGCTTATTAAAATTACATCCACCACCTAAAATTAGTGAAAGGGAATTTGTGATTACAGTTCCAAAGTACGATTTCCACAATCTTGGCCACACAGAATCTGTCTGGATTTGATATTTTCTTCTTAAAGAATCTTCGTCATAGCAAATATCCCACTCAACTTGATGGCAGTGTGACTAACAATAATTGAATAGGCTGAATTAACTGTTAGCTTACTGCTCCAGTTTGATCAATTAGTGTGCCAACTTGTTCTCCACATAAAGCTTTAGAGATGTTCCCAGGCTCCAGAAGATTAAAAACCACGACTGTATAAGAAAATGGCCAAAGAAATTTGTCAAATGAAATATGTAATAAAATAACCACTTTATCGATAACTTCATTGGATACTCATGAACCTAAACATAAAAGCAAAAATATTAACTCTAGGAGGAGAACCACGAAAGGACCAACAGGTTTTCTTGCGGAGACAGTGCCCAGCAGAGTTTAGGTATGCAACAGGGACAATTTTGGAACTCATTGTCTATGCAAAAACCAAAGGCACTAAAACCTGAAACACGGTCATAAAAAGATCATAGGCAACGACTTACTGACCAGGAATGGCATTTTCCTTGCAGAATGTCAGCGCTGACGCATCCATAGAGGTGATTCCTCTTGACCCAAGCTCTCTGAATGATATGTGCTCAAAAGTGAAATTGCTATCCCGTGAGTTGCAGTCATACACACCTTCTACATTTGTACCTTTGAGGACCGCTTCAGCATTAACTGCAAGGTTGAAGGAGATATATGCTGATGCTAGCAAAACCAAAAACCCAAAACAAAGATGCATGTGTTCCCCCGTTTGCATAAACTACAGATAAAGTGGGAAATAGGTAATTCGAAAATTATTTTAAAAATGAAGGACAACAGCATACGCTCTGAAGCACGAAGAGCTGCAGCTATGTCAGTTGAGAAAAGTGGATTGCCAGCACCAAAACTGATGCCACCAAATATAACAACTCTTCCTTTCTCAAGATGTCTGATGGCCCGCTGCCTATTGTATGGTTCAGCAAACTCCTGCATGGCAATTGAAGTTTGTACACGAGTCTGAACACCCATCTTCTCTAGAGTTGATTGGAGCAATATTGAATTCATTACTGTTGCCATCATGCTGGAAAATTCAAGAAAGATTAAAAATATCTCATGGCAGCTTAAGTACCTAAGCAACAACGTGATGACCATCACCCATGTGCAAGGCATCAAGAAGATACTTGCCAGAGCATAATAGAATGTCTCAAAGTTAAAGCATCAAAAGACATTTGTTTTACAATAAAAAGAAACAGAGAAATCAAAGATTAGAATAACATAAGTTGGCAGCTTAAACTGTTACAAAAGAAATAATTGTTAAGCATATTTCAATATGAATTCATTCATCATAGATCAAAACCTCCCCATATTTGAATATGCAATTAAATGGAAGTCGGAAGTGCAACTCTAGAAATGGGAAAAATGGGTTTATACAGTCGGCAGAGGCACTTACAGCTAAAAATGATAAGTATCACCAACCAAAAAATTCTCATGGTGAGTCTAACCATAGCCCCATTCAGATCTTCAAATATTAGATTTCCAATTTAGTTTTCTAAAATGAGAAGAATTTTTGTCCTCTAACCTTTATAGCCTTATGACCTGGGTAAGGTATGTGCTCTACCTTGACACAACCAATACCCCATACTAGTAACGTCAAAGTTCAGTTCACAGATGTGGCCTTCTCCAGCACTACCACCAAGGTACTTTCTATCCCACTTCACAAACATATCTGCTTTGGTTGGGATCATCTATTTTTTATCAGGATATGGATAGTTGCAAGGATACCTAAATCTATTTTTCGATTTATTTTCATTGTGATTGATCTCTAGTAAAATTATAATGGTGTAAATCGAACTTGCATTGAAAATTTGGTGATTAACCTTACCCAACTTGGTATGCAGTACATCTTTCTAAACCAGTCGCAGTTACCCATGCATCTCCAGAGAAGAAATTACGCCCACCAACAACAATCGCCACCTGCAATAGCACAAGCTGCTTCAGCCAAACTGAAAGGGTGACAGAACAACAGACTCCGGAGAACAATCAAGAGAACTGATACCTCAACACCAAGGCGGGAAGCTATGGCAACTTCTCTTGAAACTAACATAGCCACCTGATAATTAGTTTAAACAAACAAATGAATCAAAGTATTGTCACAAGATCTAGATAACAATTAGTACACAGTAAAGACCTTAGGTCATTAGTCAAATAATATTACAAGACTTCCCACATATCGTAACCAAAGCACAAACCTTAGGGTCAATGTTGCAGGAATCAGATCCAGTAAGAGCTGCTCCACTAATTTTGAAGACTACCCTCCGCCATCTAAGGTTTGTCAATGCTTTTGACCTCATGCTATTCGCTTGACCTCCAGTGCTGGGTGTTGCCATTCCATACCTATGCATAAAGCAGGGAAAACTCAACATTCACTTGTCATTATCACAAAAACAAGGAAAAGAAAAGGGAAAAACAATTCATATTGAATGATATTCAACATAAAAACCCGCACCCTAGTAACACCACCTGCATTATAAATTGGAAATGTCATCCTCATATGATTTGTGATTCAGAAGTGTGCCAGTGAAGATAGAATTAGCTTATTTGCAACAACACTGAAGAGAACTTCAAATTTTAGCATCAGTTAAACCATAGACCCATATTAATTCCAAAATCCTATTCTAAAGCCCAAACTAATGCTTAAATAACATAACCAAAAATCAATACCATTTAATGCTAAGATTCTACAAACTGTATTGTGTGCACTCCTTTAGTAAAAAGTAAACTAGTTATTCATAATTCAAAGTTGCAACCGTCCGTACAAATTAACTACAAGGATAAGGAAGGTACATCTCAGAAACAAAAATGGACAAATCCTCAGTGGACATAAAGCAGTGAAACATAGCATAACAACAATAAACTACTAAATTTACCATCGGATACTACATCGAGATAATAACACACTGCAGATAACTAAAGTAACGCCATAACCATTTAAGTTTACATATGATTTCTAAACTAAAAGCGTGCCAGTGAATGCAGCATGACACTTGTTAAAATGCAGCAATACCTCCAAAGAAAGTTTCCTGATTCAGTCAAAACCACACGAAAACATGACAAAAACCTACATTGTGTAAAAGCAAACATTCTACACTATACTAACTATACCATGCCGCACAGTTGTACTGCAAAGTAATATCATAAAGCTATACAATATTCCACTCTTCAAGCATATAGATTAAACTATGTATTTAAGATGCAACGAACGAACAGATTAGACACTAGAGTACCCAACCAAATCAGAAAACAAATAAAGAAATACTGGTGAATATAATAACGCAATAACTATCAATATGGACTACTAATACTCGTTTGCAAAAGCAATGACAGAAATATCAAATATTACGGCGCTGCATGCTGAATAGAATACCTCTTCGATTGTCTGGGCGAAGTTCCGGCAGAAACAACCGCTTTATCGTCATCGGAGAATTTCGCCGGAAGAGAATTCCCGACGATCTGCTCCAATTGCTTGAACCAAGGCCAGTGACTGGTTGAAATGCAGCCACTGCTCATTCTATGTCGCTCCAATTTGTACCTCTTCTTTAGGTTATCGACCTTGTTCTTACACTGTTCCACGCTCTTCGATTGGTTCTCGCACCGTCCGCTCACCACCAAAGCAACCTCCTCCCAATCCCTTCCTCTCAGGTTTCCCCGATTCAGCTGCGTGAACTTCTCCGTGTACGCCTCGAGGAGGCACACGATCGCTGTGTCGCTCCACTCCTCCCTGTCCTTCCGGTACTCGGCGCTGCCTGAGCTCGACGGCGGAGCCTTAGATCTCTTGTTGAATCCGTACGACGCAGCTCCCTCGCCGATCTCCTCGCGGTCCTTGCGCTTCTCGCTGCCGCCGTCGTCGTCGAAGGGGTTTCCGTAGTCCTCGGCGTCGTCAGTGACGGATTTGGGTGGGACAGGAGCGACGGCGACGGCGGAGGGGGAGAAGTGGTGGTGCGGCGCGTAAGGTTGGTGGAGGTGATGGTTATCGTCACGGAGGAGAGAGAACTCGTCGTCGTCGTCGCAAGAGGCCATAAGGGTGTGGAGGACGTTACGGCGTCGTCGGGGACGTTAGGGAAAGAGAATGGGGCGTTGTGAGAAGGTGTGTGTGGGAGGGTTTGACGGAGCGTCCCTTCCGTGAGTGGGTCTCGTATCTGCCGTCACGCGGGTGACGGTCCCGTTAAGTGCCAATAACGAGTGCATTACACGCGCTTTTGCTAGTCCTGGAGTGTGGAGAATTTGGATCTGCCGGTCACGGGCCATGCTTATCCAACTCAAGTCGGTTTGTTTGGGCCAACTTCATGAGTTTGGTATGAAAAACATATATCATTCTTATTTTAAATAAATACATATTTTTAATTCATTTAACTATTCTTGCTCTCAGTTTTATTTCTTCTGAGAAAATATCTATAATTCTTATAAATTCTAAAACAGCTTTTTTTTTTCTATGTTGTTAACCTCCACTGAAAAAATAAGATTAATAACTTAATAATGTCATTATAGTCAATGAACATGTACCTTGATTCTGTGTTAATATTATATTAACTGGTATTTAATTTGTCATCCTTCTTCCTGAATAATTTACCCAAAAATTTACTTATATATCAAGAGTATGTCACTTAATTTTTTAATTCTTTAAAAATATTTTTTCATTAGGTTTTCTCAGTTAAAACATATATTTTTCTTAACAAAATGTATTTATACAGCTAATGTTACATTGAAAAAATTTATACGAAGGACTTTTTGTATCCTTAAAATGGATTTTTCCTGTATTGGTTAGATACATACAATATAAAAAGTCTAAAAAAAATTTATGTCGGTCGGACACATATTTAAAAAAAATACTTTTTTATATCCATATAAACATCTATTATACAAAATATTAAAATATATCACATTCATTCTATTTCTTATGATAGTTAAAATTTCATTCCTATAACTATAATTAGTTGTCATAAAGAGTTAATATATATTTTTATAAATGTAGTTTTAATCATCATAAAATAGTTTCTATTATGCACAACTTAATCATAATTAAAAATATCATTTTATGTAAAATTAAGTTGTACAAAACATTAATAAAAACCAACTCCACTTTCCTAATACTTCATACAGAAAAAAATATAAAGTCAATAAATTAAGATTTGTTAACATTATTCACTTAGTCAAGTGTAACATTTCTCAAAATCAAAGCTCAATAACATATATTGTAAAACATAGGTTTCCATGCTCAAAAAAAGTAAATTAATTGAAACATGTTTTAGGAAGGAGATATTCTAGAAGACAGAGTCAATCGTATTTCTAAATTTCATTTTCGCTTAGAAACAAACAATTATGTTCTTTGAAAGATAAATCCCTAATACTACAAGGAATGTGTGACCAACATTAACAACAAAATACAACCCACAAATAGCCACCACCATGTTAGAAGGAAATGGAATTTTCCACATATTGTGCTAAGAAAGTTATTCACCTCTATGGCCCTTAGAATGAGAAAGAAGAAATAGAATTATAGGGTGGCAAACAAACCAATTTTCTAACAAATTATTTAGTCCACAAGAATATAAATCAAATATGAACATCTATAAGCTAAACTCAATAACAACACTAAAGTCAAATAAAATACATGACAACACAATATATAAAGTTGATGATTATAAAAGATGTTTCCAACTTTTAGTTGCCAGAAGGGTATATAATACATAACTCAAGCACCCACATAATCTTTCCCCTTTCATGAGCAATAACTTGAAAACCGTAGGGACATGAAACATCATGCTTGGTAAAAGAGTATATAAAAGAAGTCACTAAGCAAAAAACTATATCTTTTATTATACCTCACTTCCATTTAATATATAAATATTTGTTAAATAAGCATTCAAAGTAACTTTTGGATAATGTAATCAACCATTTTATAGCATTTTTACAATGAAAACAATGAACTAGTGTAATCAACTAGTTGAAATCAAGTTCAACCGATTAAAACAAAGTGAAAATAAGTTTAAAAAATAATTTCAATTGCTTGAATCATGTTTCAATTGGTTCAATTATAAAAATAATTTCAATTGCTTGAATCATGTTTCAATTGGTTCAATTAAATAACTTTTTTTAATGATTTCAGTTTATTGATTCATGTTTCGGTGATTGAAATAAAGTGAAATTGATTTTTGATTTTAGGATTTTAAGAGTTTGAATTCATGTTTCAATCAATTTAAATGTTTAAGCATGTGTGCTCACAAAGCTATGGACAATTCAATTTATTAAAATGTGGTTTTCACATATTGAAATCACTTGGCATCCATTGAAATCAATTTAAATGCGTGGAAGTCGTTTTACATGCATGAAATGTCAAGTTTAAAACATTACCCACTTCTATGCATCCTAAATCTAAAAAATATATGTTTACAAGTTTAAACACTTTGTCTTCATAAAAAGCATCATTTTCTCGAAGTTCAAGCATAAGATCTTCATCAAGACATATCTTTAACATGAAATCAAAATTTCAAAGTCAACAATATTATAGTTTTAGTTTGAATTTTGGTGAAGATTTGGGTGTCCTAAAAGGTGAAGGTTGAGAGCTATGGTTGTGTTCTTAAAGAGTCCTTGAAAAAAGGTGAAGGTCCTTTGATATTTTGTTGGTGGAATATGGTTTGTCTTGTTAAGATCTATATAATCTAAGAATTGTCTATATACACTAAACTATTTTTTTAGTATTAAACTTTGATGACAACAAATATAATAAATATTTGAATTATTCTTTAGATCATTGTGAGTCTTTTAATGTGTGTTCTATAAAATTTACAATCCATTCAACAAAATTGTCTAATGGTGTATATCTTAAACTAGTTAAAATATATTTAATTTCAATTAATGATAACTAAAATATCTAAGACAGTCATAATCTTAAATTCTTTAACATACATAAATGAATGTATTTTGCAAATTTCAATGTGAGTGAAACTTAAATAACAAAAGACAACATCCCACACCCTAAGTTTTAAAGAAGTATTGTTATTAAAAAAAATGTCCATAAAATCTTTTTAAGCAAACAATTAAAAGTAAAATGACATTGTCAACTATGAATAACACAATTCAAAAAATATTTTTGTTAAATATATTTTTTATTGTCTCATATTTTATAGCTCAAAGCTTTATAAAATGAACATTGATTCATAAGAAATATAATCTTTGCATAAAGAGAAAAATGAAAATATTATCAAATACAAAGACATTATATCTTTAAAGATTACATGAGCAATGGTCATATTCCTTAAGACCTTTATAAATATGAAATCGTTAGAAGGACATTGTATGAGTTGACTACAATTATAATAATATTAGTTTAAGTTGTCTAGGTAATATTTTATTTTATAGTAAAGTGAAAAATCTCGTATTCTTTACCTTTTAAAGTTACACTTGTGAGGAAGTTCTTGTGTTTATATCCTTTATATAGAAGTTATTTTTCTTTGTATCTTTCTTATGTGTTTGAACAAAAAAAGAAAATCTTAAGTTTATAATCCTGAGAGAAATTGAGAAAGATAATCATAAACAGTTTGTCTATCAGTTTTAGAATTAGTTGTGTAAACCAAATATATTAGTATAAACTGTTTTGTTGATCTTATTTATTAAAGAGTCTAATGCTTGGTGAGATCAAGTCTCATCATTCTAATGCTTTAGTCGATTCATCGTGTCGTATATATATGTGTATCGGTTAATATCGAAGTTGACGGATTACTTTAACCTAAGATAACCCTTCAATCTCAAATTTTTACGATAAAGAAATTAGTAGAGCTAATATCTATGGTTCCATTAAATAACTTTCGCACAAGTGATCAGATAAAAGCACTTAAGAGTAAAATTGTCTGTTTTTACTTCTTCTTTTAGCTATTTCTATTCTTTTAACCAAACACCTCTTAAAGAAGAGTTGGTGACATTGACAGTAAACTAATTGAAAAGCCAGCTTACGCAGCACGCTACACCACCATGCGTTCCGCGCCGTCACCTAACCCCTCCACCACCGTCTCACGTGCCTTCACATTGACGCAGCCACAAGCACCACGTGCCTCACTCACTAACCGTTACTTTCACCTAATACCCTCCCAACCTAGCACTCATTCTCTTCTAAAAAACATACACAGATAAAATAAATAAAAAAAAAATTAAAAAAACAACAACCTAAGACCGTAGTCTTCGTACTACTTTTCCGTTACGGGTCCATCGCAAGAAAGCCAAGGTGGGTCCCATCTGACAGCTGGCATCTCTCCACGTGTCATTTTCCCCCCATTTTTTTTATCACCACACGCTGTGAAACATGAAAAACGAAACAAAACACGCTCACCACACCCAATTGAGAGAGTTGAAAATCAAACAAACCAGGAAGAGTGAGAGAACAAGGTATTAAAGAGGGAACAAAGACAAAAGCATATTCTTCCAAACTATTCATTAATTTTTTCTTCTAGAACGCCGTTTGCTTGCCTTTTGGTTTGGTTTGGTCTTCCGGGAAAAACCACCGCCACTGTTCAATCCTCGAACTGTATTCCTCGCGTTTTGGTTTTCTTAAGATTTTGTTGCGGTTCAAGTATTGTTCATCGATCGATCTTCAAACATGCCTTCTAGTCACTTGCTTCTCGAGGAACCCATTAGGATGGTCTCCATCCTTGAGCCATCCAAGCCTGTTAGTTTTTCTTCACCTTTTCCTTTTCAATGAATGGATCTATGTTGTAAATATTATAAAACATGTTGTCTTTTTTGGCAGAGTTTTTTCCCCGCAATGACAAAGATTGTTGGTACACTGGGTCCTAAATCTAGATCCGTTGAAACTATTTCTAGTTGTCTCAAAGCTGGCATGTCTGGTATGTTATGTTGTTGCTTATTCTTTCTTATTTTTTATTTTTTTTTCTTCTTTTTTACTTTTTCTTTTTCTTTTTTTTTATTTTTTTTTTTTTTTTTTTTTCTTTTTCTTTTTTTTTTTTTTTTTTTTTCTTTTTTCTTGGATTGTGATGGTATGGGTTTTTGCTGAAAAACTGGTGGTGGGTTGTGTGTGTGTGCGTTTTTTTTATGGATGGTCTGATATTTATTGTTGTTGGGTGTAGTGTCTCGATTTGACTTTTCGTGGCATGACCCTGAGTATCATCAGGAGACTTTGGAAAATTTGAAGGTTGCTATCAAGAGTACCAAGAAGCTCTGTGCTGTGAGTTTTCTTCCATCTCTGTTGTTTCTTGTAGTTGCTTTTGTTACCTTGGTGTTAGTGAGCGGAGGGTTCAGTTTTTCCTTTTTTTCCCCTTTGATAGTTGGGTTGCTTTGGTTAAAAGAATAGAAACTGAAACCTACTTTTTTGTATATGTTTACTGTCTGATTTGTCAAGGTGCAGTGGAGCTTTTTAGTAACTGCTTCAGGAATCTTTGGTTTCTGTGTTCTTGTATTTTTTTCCATTTCTATTGGAATTTATGTTTGCTGAGGGTATGTTATTTGATTTTGACAGGTTATGCTGGACACGGTGGGTGCAGAGATGCAGGTTGTTAACAAAAGTGAGAAAGCTATCTCTCTCGAGGCAAATGGTCAGGTTGTTCTAACTCCTGATCGCGGACAAGAAGCTTCTTCTGAAATATTGCCAATCAATTTTGATGGGTTGGCTAAGGTATGTTGATATTTTCTGTTTTGTCGTTATATGATGCGACTCTCTCTCACGTCAATTGTTTCCTCGGAATAGTAACTCAAATGGTTTCTTCTAACTAACTTTTTACACTTTTACTGCCTGGGCAGTTCATGCTTCGAGTCAGTTTCCTTTTCCCTTCTAAGTTGACTTCCTGGAATTAGCTATAATTTTATCTTTGTTCAATTTAACTCTTGGCCAGATCTTTGTAATAGTTAACTCTGATTTTTCTTGTTTCCGACTTGTAAATTTTCTCTTTGTGATTCCTCTAATTATAATTTGTTTCTTGCTTAATTTTGTAAAATTCTTGTTAGACAAATGCTCGTTTCAGACCTATGTTTTGTGTTGGCAATGAACCTTAGTGTTTATCTTTATTTTTATTTTTTATAGGCTGTGAAGAAGGGAGACACCATTTTTATTGGTCAATACTTGTTCACAGGAAGTGAAACTACTTCTGTCTGGCTAGAGGTAATATTTTGAACCCAGATGCAAAATTTATTCCGATTGGTCCCTTTTTATTGATACTTCAGTGTTCTCCAATATCTATTCAAATGATTTACATTGATCCTTTTTCATTTGGGTTATGAGTTTTTATTTTATATATTTTAAAATGTGCATCAGCCATTTATTTTAGTCCATAATGTTATTTCTTGTAATTGAAATTTACGTAATCTAAGTGTGACCTTAGGCATAAAAAGAAATATTCAACCTTCTATATGTGTGATGATTTCTGCAGGTATCTGAAGTCAAAGGGCAAGATGTTGTTTGCATTATAAAGAATTCAGCTACATTGGCTGGTTCACTGTTCACCTTGCATGGCTCTCAAATTCATATTGATTTGCCTACTCTCACTGAGAAAGACAAGGAGGTAAGTTATGGTTTTGATTAGCATGTTTGAATAATTTACTTTTCATTGCGCATGCAGTGTTTGTCTTTGCCTAGGAAATTGATTTCCTTAGTTTTGCACTATGAAGCATGGACAAAGACACCAGACATGCGACACCTATAATTTTAAAAATATAGGATACTGTGTGTGCATATAGATATATATTGAACATTATTATGAATTATTTAAATTGACTATCAAGATTATATTCAAAATCGTCTCTAAAATGGTTAGTCAAATATAGCAATTTGAACACATATTTCCTTGTACAAAAACGGATCCAATCCATCCATCTAAATTTCAGAAAGTGAAAAGAGGATCTGATTTATTTAAGACATTTCACCCCTTGTTGATCACCATCATTGGAAAAAACACCTTCTTAGTTAGATTCATCTGCAGACAAATTTAAGTAGAGAAGAGGAACCACAAAATGTAAATGTGAAATAGACGGTTTGTTTGTTTCAAGGAGAAATAGAAACATTCACCATAAGTTTCTTACTCTGTAACTTCTTAAAATAGTCACCGTGTTTGCCCTCCTTAATGTTGTATTGAACCATGTAGGATGAGTGTCGGAGCCATAAAAAGCGTTTTTTAAATTCCATGTGTATCATATGGGTTTTGTATGTGTGTCGGTGATAGGCAAATGTTGGACATGAAGACAAGATGTTATAGAGCCATACCCGAGCTTCTTAGGTTTTGGGTTTATTTTCCTTTATTTTGTTTGTTTGTTTTCAGGTTATAAGCACATGGGGAGTTAAAAACAAAATTGATTTTCTGTCATTGTCATATACTCGACATGCTGAAGATGTTCGCCAGGTAATCTGAGTTCAAAATCCTTTCCTTTGATCTATCATCACAAAGTCAAATTCATTTTTGGTATTTAAATCTTTTATTTTTAGGCTTTCTGTTAATGAAATTGTATATGTCTGTAATGCAGGCACGTGACTTCCTTTCAAAATTAGGTGATATCAGCCAGACTCAAGTTTTTGCAAAGATTGAAAATGTTGAGGTGAGTTTGCATATATCTTGGCAATGTACTGTAATATACTGTAACAGTTTCATTTTTTATTATTATTGGCTGTGTCAATTCATTTATATATGAACATCTGCATCTGTCCTTTTCTTAGGGATTGACCCATTTTGATGAGATTTTACAAGAAGCTGATGGAATTATCCTTTCCCGTGGAAATTTGGGTATTGATCTTCCACCAGAGAAGGTAAATTTCCTTTTAAAAATTTGTTTTGTAGTTTATTGTTGCCCTGCAGTATCATGACAAAATAAGATTAGTTTTGGTCAGACTAATTCTGTGTTATACATATAGTCTATGCAACTATATCTGTTGATTTTATAGCGGTTCTGCAATACTCCTGTAGTCTCTGAAAGAGAACCTTTTCCTTTCTCAGTTAGTTTTGGTTAGCTATTATTTCTGTTGTATATGTGCTTAGGCAGAGCACCTTGTATAGCCTGCACGAGATTCTTCTCAGAGTCTATGTGAATGTACTCCCTCTCATGTTGAGAGAGAGAAATACAATTTCACTTTCAGATTTGCTTTTCAGTCTTTATTTCTCCTTGATTCTAATACTTAGTATTTGCTAAATTATTCCAGAATCCAGATGTCACTATTGGAACTTTGAAATTTAATATGAGCATGCTGTGAGGAAAATGTAATATGTTTTAGCTGAACCAGCTTAATGAATTCCTGCCTATGCCATTCCCCCTTAAGACAATTATATCTTTGTTACCATCCCCATTAAGTGGACGCTGAATAGTTCTAAGACTGACTTGTGCATAGATATCTGTATTAATTATTTTCCATTTTCTTTTGTAGGTGTTTTTATTTCAAAAATCTGCCCTTTACAAGTGCAATATGGCTGGGAAGCCTGCTGTGCTTACACGTGTTGTGGATAGCATGACTGACAACTTGAGACCAACTCGTGCTGAAGCCACTGATGTTGCCAATGCTGTTTTAGATGGTAAGTTTTCATATGAGCCACTTGTTAGGTTGATAACCTATAGTACCTAGCTGTTAAGATACTGAGTAGCGTGTTCTGTAACATTAGATACATTATAATTACCTTTCCTTCATCAAAGACAGTTGGGACATATTTCTCTTTTTTTATGTATTTAGTTGCTTTTCAAATTACAATGATGTCATTTCTCTCCGTTAGTTCTATTCTAGCGCTTAAAGCTGTCTGTTAATATTAGTTTGCTTCTTAATTGATAAGACCTTCTGCAAGTATTTAAGTTAGAATTACTTGATGTGTTTGTTCATGAAACTGTTAACAAATTTACAGGAAGTGATGCTATACTTCTGGGTGCTGAGACTTTACGTGGATTGTACCCTGTTGAGACTATTTCTACTGTTGGTAGAATTTGTGCAGAGGTAAGTTCATTTCCTATCTCATTAATTTTGTTCAATGCATTAGATTTGTTTGAAACTATTGATGTGTTGACCAAAATACTTTTTCCATATATTGGACCTCTATTACCTTGGTGAATCCTGAATTTTGATAGCTTTCTTGTAAACTGATGGTGATTGACTCCTACAACTGTCTAAGGTGTATTTGGGGGAAGGCTTAGGAAAAGTGGGGGATCTGAGTCCAAGGCAGGAAGCAAGGGACTTGTTGTGACTTAAGCTAACTAATTGCCTAGATGGCAGGGAGTGCTGATTGGGGTTGGGGGTGATAGGAACTTGGGTATTATGAGGTGTCTAAGTCCACCATCAAGTAGTATGCTCGGTGCAGTATTTAAGGACTAGGTTCTTCCTCTTTAGTAGCTAGCTTTTAAGAGTGGGTTCCCCAAGAGCTTGAGTACTTAACAATTGGTATTAGAGCTGGTTGTTGTGTCATGGAAGGGCTACCCACGGAGGGTTTTGACCAACAAGGAGTTGAGTGAAGTGCTATACAGTGAAAGCTGCCAAAACGTTGGCTCATAGGAGTAGTCTATTATAGGAACTTGGGAATTATGGGGTACCTAAGTCCCACATTGAGTGGTTGGTGGAGTATTTAAGTGCTTGGTTCTCCACTTTCTAAAGGTGATGGGATTTGGTTAAATTAGAGGGTATATAGAGAATTGAGATGAAAATGCAAGGTGTATGGAAAATGTGACTAAACTTTAGGAAAAAGGGGAATCAGATTTTTCTGTTCTTATTCATCTTGCACGTTTTAGCTTCACTGTTACTGTTATTTCTCTGATATGCGTAAGATGAGCAATAATACAATTTATTCCTTCTTTTCTTTAATTCTTGTCCAGTGTGTTATCACTAACACTTAATATTACCATTATTTGATCGGGAACCTTTTTTTATTGTGTGAACTTGCCACTTCATGATCCATTATGTCAGAAGACTGGTGATGAAGACCAACTTGCTATGATACTACCAGATTGATCAAAACTAACATGGTGTCAGTATTTTAATGAGGAGCTTCCACTTGATATATTGGTTTGTGAAATCAATATATTAGTGGGTTGGGTTAATATTATTAAAATAAAGAAAAATAGATATAGGATTAATCTCCCTTGTGTAAAATACACATAGGATTGTTTATTTAAGGTAGAAATAGTAACAAAATAACAGAAAATATGGTCTAAGTCCGTTACGTTCAACAAATATGATGTGGTCTAAGCTCTGGACTAAACTGCTGAATCTAAAATTCAATGCTTTTTACACACTTTTTTCAAATATAGTAACATGCAGCCTTTTCTGCTTGAATATACTATTGTTTAAAGTGCTATTTTCTGAGCCCGTGCAATTAGATAAGATACTATACTCTGAATGACCTGAGTTCTTACATTAGATATATTTTTTTAATAAATATATTCATTTTCCTTGATAAACAAGCAAAACAAGACTTGATTAAAGTCTTTGTGTAAGTTGCTTGATGTGAACCGACAGAATATTAGTGTAGATTCATTGACTTAGAGTTAATGCACAAGTTTACTAATGATACGAATGTGGTTAATGGTTTAATTACCCTTGGTCTTGTACTTGGTGCATGCATAGTATGAAGAAGACAGATGCTGTGTACACTACTTAATTTCTATCTACATTCTTTTTCCAAAAAAATGGTTGTGTATATTGTTAAAAATCCATTCATTTCTGGTTCCAATTCGAATTTTAAGGTGCTTTTGTATGAAATCTTCAATTAAAGCATGAAAAGTACGTTATTCTGCTTGTTAAAGATTCTCAAATATCAACAGTTAGTAGTAGAGGGTATCAAATATCAATAGTTAGTTAGAACAATAAGTTAGATGGTGGAAGGACAGGAGTAAAGCTTAACTTGGTGGGGTAGAAGAGAGTGACATGCTGTTTTATACTGTTTTTGAGAACTGAGCATGAGCTCTGTTGTAGGAAAGGGAAACTGTCTGAGAAGCGTTGATCGTTGGAGGGTGGATCTTTCTAGTTGTACTGTTCATTTTATATTCAGAAACAAAATCGTTATTTTCTTTTCTGTTTTCTATTCTGAGTTCCTAATTTCCTTTTTTTTTCTTATTTTTCTTTTTTATCTTTTGGTGTTTAACTCAGTGTGGCATTTATTCCGCAAATCCATTGTTGGGAATTCCTTGGGATCATACGAAGTTTCCTTTTTGAAATGTCTTGGCTGAACTCTATCTTCTATTTCATGTTCTTGTAGGCTGAGAAAGTTTTCAATCAAGACCTTTATTTTAAGAAGACTGTCAAGTATGTTGGAGAACCCATGTCCCACTTGGAATCTATTGCATCCTCTGCGGTAGTTACATTTACTTTTTTCTCTCATTTCTTTTATAGTATGCTTGTTCTTTTACTTTATGGTGGTTGATTTGATTTCATCTTTGAAAGTAGTTTCTTACATGCTAATCTTTACTTCTTAGGTACGAGCTGCAATTAAAGTGAAGGCATCTATTATTATTTGTTTTACTTCATCTGGAAGGGCTGCAAGGTACTTTCTCAAGTTCTTTGAGTAACTAGATATCATTGTTTTCATATTTAGTATTTTGGAAAAACAAACTAGTTGCTCTAAATTGGGTTAGCTTGGCTAACAAACACTATTGTTCAAAAATGTTTGTATCATTTCTTTCTGTCTTTCATTTTCATTTAACCTTTATCCGTAAAACTGTCTGTCTAAAAATGTAATATGTACCTGCCAGATTGATTGCTAAATATAGGCCGACAATGCCAGTTCTATCTGTCGTGATACCCCGCCTAAAGACAAATCAGCTAAAATGGAGCTTTAGTGGAGCTTTTGAGGTTGAATTTTGATTTTGCTGCTTATTTCTATTAATTATCTGACTGTTATTGGGTTGAATGTGTACATATGCCAAGAAATAATAATTAAATTGTGCTTTTTAAGCGTGTTTTTTTTCTTTTACTTCTAAAGAACAATTTATTCTGTTGTTTTTATTTTGTCCTAGTTTAACTGCAAACTTTATTCTTCGTAAGGTTTACTTTACATCTAATGCAACTGAATATTGAAATAATATTTGTTATAATATAGTTTAAATTATTGTTAAGTATTCTCAGCATATCATAGTTGTTTTATCCTGTGTAAAGTAAATACATACAAGCATTTATTATATTGGTCATTGGAAGTTATTACCTTACTCTTGGATATGGGCACCCCCATTCTGATTTACTAGGAAATTTGATTCACCAGAACGCATTGGGTTTACATTTTCTTACTTTGTTAACCAAACTTATTCAATTTTGTGACACAGGCAAGACAATCACTTATTGTGAGGGGTCTCTTTCCTATGCTAGCGGATCCTCGACATCCGGTAAGTTTTTGTTGTGGGATTTCTCTTCAATTATAGTTGTTTATTGAGTTGATAGGCATTGTTCTGTTGTGATTGTTCTTTTGGGGTAGACATTAGATGCTGAATCTGAATATCAAGGTAAACTGTACTTAGTCCAAGGTTTTATTATTTTCAACAATAATCTTCACTCTACATGGGGCTTGTATTAATGATATGCTTTGTGCTATAGTTTCACTGACATGTATATAAAATGTCCAATAATGTTATGCATCTTACTTAACATGCACCCCATTATTGCGTATGATGTATGATACTCTATGCTTGCAGGCTGAGTCAACAAGTGCCACAAATGAGTCTATACTTAAGGTTGCCCTTGATCATGGAAAATCATTGGGAGTTATAAAGTCACACGACCGGGTAGTTGTTTGCCAGAAACTTGGTGATGCATCTGTGGTTAAGATTATTGAGCTTGAAGATTAAAGCGCATTCAACCCACTACAGATTTAGTGTTCTTTATTTATTTTACATCTTTCCCTAGTTTTACAAAGATGCAGGTCATTCTGCCACTAGTAGAGGTTGTTGTCTCTACTTGCTTTTGATGAAACGAATTTTGGATGCAAATTATTGCTGGCTGTCAAACATAAAAATCAAGGGAATGTGCCTTGATGCCAATTTTTGGGTTTAGTATTCATACTAGAACACAGCTCGAAAATGTGATTTATTCAATGGGATTACCAAACAAATGAGATGCTAATAGCTTGTTATTTCAGATACCTATTGTTTATGATCATATTTTTATTGTCTTGTCTTTATGGTCATATGAACAAGAAGTACGAATTGAATGAACAGAGTTGAGTCAAACTGACTTTCACGAATGAAAGTGCCTAAACTGCATTGATTCATTAAGGTTTGCTTAGTATCGTTTTAACTATTTGGAGGAAAGTTTAGTGAATTAGCATAACCGTTGTCGATTTGATCTTAGTTCTGTGATAACAGCATTTATACAAACTAATTATCTATTGCAGCGTTATTTTAATGAAATTAATTGGAAATATGATGCCAAGTGGATTCTGGTAAAATCATCAGGCTTACCTTGAGGAATTCAATATCACTAATGCTATAAAGCAGTAAAAACCTGAATTAGCGATATGATGCAATTTTTGCAATGCGTAGGTTTTTTATTATGTTGCAAAGTAAAATGAAAGGAAAAAGAGTATGATAAGAACAAAATGGCACAACAATATTCACAATTTCGTATGTTAACAATTGTCAGTCTGAAAGACCACGTGTCCCGCTGGTGAAGATTAGTCGTGAACCATTTGTGTTGAAAGCGGCTTAAATTCCTGTTATTATAAATTGTTGTTGCAAATTAAACAAGCGGCGCCTGTGGCCTAATGGATAAGGCGCCTGACTTCTAATCAGGCGATTGTGGGTTCGAGTCCCACCGGGCGTGATTTATCCTTATTTTCCAATTCTTTTTATTTTATAACAAATCATTTTATAAATATCTCATTTTCCTATGTATAATTTTGCGTCTGAAGTGACTTTACTTTTATCCAACTCGAAGAAGGAAGTGAAAGATCATCTTAAGCATGGTTTAGAACAAAAATACCAACTTAATAAGTCTACAAAAGTTGGTTTAGAACCAAAATACCAACTTAATAAGTCTACAAAAGTAACTAGAACAGCTATTTGGCCTAATAAATCTACAAATTTTCTATGCCATAGTTTCATCTATAATACAACTAACCCCAGCAAAATCATCAAGCCTAGATCTAAGTAGAAGAATGTTGTTGTTGTTGTTGGTGTTGAAGAGTAGTGAGTTCAAGGTCCTTCTGGCGAATGAGCAAAACCATTCTCTCATTCTCAAGCCTCCTTCGTTGATTCTCAAGTTTGGCTCTCTCCATTTCCCTCTCCTTCTTGCTGCTAAACCTTGCCCATTTCAAGCTTTGTTTCTCCAACTGAAATGATTGACTCCGATAGCTTAATTGCTGCTCCTCCAACTGCAGTATCCTGCTCCTCATCCATTGCTTCTTGTCCCAAACACTCTTACCCCCATCTTGCAACACACCACTCACCTCAGCACTCAGTTGCTGCATCATCAGGGGTGACGCAGGAACTCCCCTCACTTTCCTTGCCCTCTTCCTCATTGGCCTTCCATCATTATCATCCTCCATATCTTCATGTCCATGACCCCTTGAACCACCTTCTCCTGAATCATCTTCCTCCTCATCCGAATCATCCTCAGACTCATCATCCTCATCCGAATCATCATCATTCTCTTCCCCATTTCCCACTTTCAACATCCTCAAACCCTCTACCCCTGAACCCCCCAAATTCCCAACCTCTGATGAGTGAAAACAAGCTTGTTGTTGTTGCTGTTGTTGCTGAGGCTGCTGCTGATGTAGTTGAGCCTGAGACTGAGACACCTCACCCCCAGTCTCTCCTTGCTGTGGAGCGTTGTTATTCCCATGACTACAACTATTATGGTAAGCACACATTTCCCTGAAGAACAAATGTTTGGAATTTAGCAACTTCTTAACCTCCTCTTTCATCTTCGGTGACAACTCCATCGTGTCCAACAAATTCTGATTCTCCACAACCCTGCAAGCAGTTCCCTTGCCAAGAATATCATTCACCCTCTTATACCTCTTGTTCAAGTCATTGAACTTATCCTCACACTGCTGAGGAGAAACATAGAACCCCTTCTCCATCATAGCCCTTGACACCGACTTCCACTTCCCTTTCTTCTGCAACATACCCATGGACTTCTTCTTATCAGCCCCTTCCGAGCCACCCTCATCACCAATGTAATAAACTGCCATTATCAAAAGTCTCACCATGGTGTCAGTCCACTTCATTCTCTGCCACAGCGAGACCTTCCTCTTGGGGTCCGAGGTGTCCTCATCATCATCACTGAGGCCACTTTGTTGCTGCTGTTTGGCCTTGGCCGAAGAATAGGGAGCGTACCCTTGTTTGATCGGTTGATTATGGTGTGGATGATGCGGATCAGTGTCATGGTGTGGGGCATAGGGAACCATTTGGGGGTGGTGTTGCAAGGGCATAGGGTTTTGTTGCTGCTGCGCTTGCAAAGAGTTCTCCACTCCCACCAACCCAGAGAACATTCCAGCGCCTAGTCCATTGGGTTCCATCAACAACAAGCACCAACTTTTCAAAAAGCAAAAGCTACAAACTTTGGAAGAAAGACGCTTACCCTTAATCGAATACTTTGATCAGAGGAAAGATCGTGCAAGAAGATGAAGGAAAGAGAAGAAAGGACAGAAAGTGAAACTGCAGTTTAAGGGATTACATAGGAGTTGATGCTAGATTGTGTTGTCGGGGAAAGAGAAGAGTAAAGATAATTAATATACGAGAGAGTGTAACAGTACGTTGGTTTTTGAAGCAACCGGTTTTGCTGAGGAAGCATAGAGAAAATAAAACTGCCCATGGTTTTGTGGTTGGGTTAGAGTGAGGGCTGAACCAACCCACAGGTTTTGTGCTAAAATTGGGGAGTCACGCCGTGCCACGCCGACTTTGTAAGTGCCGTTTCAAAGCGCCAACAAAGATACCATAAAACTAAAACCATGAAACCTTACTATGTGCGTGCGCTCTCTCTCTTTCTCTCTCTAACTTTCGTCTTATTTATATATGGAATACAGAACATGCACATAGAAGAGGTGGATTTGGTGTTCATAAAAGTGGTCAACTAGGCTCAGTGACATGGACTTGGTTTAATAGAGTGATTAGATAGTTATCAAATTTATATTATGCATTTGGAAGAATAACCAAATAATATTAGTAACTAACTAGGTTGAATTTAATGTGAGTTATCCAGTCTAATTATATTTATTTATTTTTAATTAACAAAGTCAATACAGTCCTGTGGTTATATTAATATTGAGCAAGATTCCTATTTGGATTCAATAATTTTAAAGAAGTAGTGCCTCTTAAGATAACATACATAGAAACAATAGGTAATGACTCATAAGTGAAATTTAAATTATAAAATATGAAACAAAAATTGATTATAAAATTTTAGGACAAATAATTTTTTTTAATTTATTTATTTATTATATAATTAAGTTGGGTTCGTAGAATTTACAATTTAATAATTCTGATCTTCAATATTGTATGTATATATATATATATTAATCTTTAATATTTTTTACCATTTAATTTGAGAATTTCTAGAACGAAACGTAACTAGAAAATGCAAACTGATTAGAAAATGATAAGGATTCAGGAATTTTATATTCATCTAACTCCTCTTATTAATTATAGTTTTTAAAAGATTCATGTTCAGATTTAAATAATTAACTATTTCAATTAATTAATTCAATCAAACTTGAATAAAAAATAAAAATAAAATAACATATCATTCAATTTAATTTGTATTCAATTATTAAATCAAGATTTAATCAAATTCTATTTTGATATCTAAAATAAAAAATGCAAATTACAATCATAAAATAAAAATCTAAAATTAGAGATAAAAAAAAACTCAACACATAATCGATGCAAAGATTTAATTTTGATTAAATACTATTGATTTTGTAAATTTAATCAGAAGAATTAGTTTTTTTTTTTATATGTATGAAGGGTGAATAACACAAATGAAAAAAAAAACGAAAAGAAAATTATGGAATCGAGAGAAGATGAGAGGAAACGACAGTTTCCAAAACCTAAAAACTAAACAATGATTTCATATATATATATATATATATATATATATAATATACATATATATAATTTTATTATATATA
>Ga0209700_103882_pt1 | contig 27935 bp, 20 predicted proteins | sample SiratroredBW_FD_187528 | JGI IMG/M metagenome (GOLD analysis project Ga0209700, IMG submission 187528) | Root nodule microbial communities of legume samples collected from California, USA - Siratro red BW (SPAdes) (version 2) | ecosystem: Host-associated > Plants > Roots > Nodule | place: USA... | reverse complement strand
AATTAACTTTGATGAAATTGTAGTGTAACAAACAAAAAGGAAGTTGGGAATGTGGCTACTACGTCATGCATTGGATGAAGACCATAGTCCAAGCCCATATCACCGACTCTTGGGAACATGTATGAAAGTGTTCAAAATAGATAAAATTATGATGAGCATATGATGATAACTACTAATACAATTATTCTATTTCCGATGTTTATAGATGCAGATCCAATTGAACACAAGTACATAGAAGATATTCGGATAAAATGGGCAACTTACTTCATTGAGAAGAGATATGAAATCTTATAGTAAACTTGTAGTAAGTTGTAGTATATTGTAATAACTTTCTAGTATAATGTATAGTAATATTTGTCTAAGTTGTAGTATATTCAAACAACTTTCTACTGTATGCATATATAGACTTATATAATGTTTGTGTCAATACTTAGAATTCTTGTGTTTGTGGAAACTTGAATTTTGAATTGAGTACGTGTTGTATTGGAGAGATTAGATTTTGAATTTTGAATTGAGTATGTGTTGAATTGGAGATTTTGGATTTTAGTTTTGGTAGCATCAAATGAATTTTGGCATTGGGCAGCAGTTATTCGCTGCTGCCATTTTAAAAAAAAAAATTGGCACATACCAGCGCGGTTGTAGAGGGAACCGCGCTCGTATGTGCCAATTTCTGTATATTTTTGCACCTTTTGTGCCATTTTTCAACACGGTTTCTGAAGAACCGCGGTGGTATGTTATACTTTCCATCGCGGTTGTACAACCGCGTTTGTATATTCAGCACTTTTTATCGCGGTTGAATCAATCGCGGTTGTACAACCGCGCTTGTAGGCCTTATACAACTGCGATTAAATGCCTTTTTTCTACTAGTGAAGGGAGGTGGAGAGCTTCTCTCTTGGAGTTTGTTATCTTGTGAGCTAGGTCACAAGTGGCGATTCACCATCTTGCTTATCTCATAGATTTGAGTGGCGCAAGGTTCTTTCTAATTCCTAGCATTGATTCTTATCTTGTGGGTTAGGTAACAAGTGGTGAATCACCATCTTGCTTATCTCATGGATTTGGGTGACGCAAGGAGTTGTTTTAATTCCTTGTATTATCTTTATTTCTTGTATTTTTCTTTAACTGTTTTTTTTTCTGAGTTTTTTGTAAACTTTTGAAGATAACGTTCATTCGAGAATTCATCCCAGAGCCACTCTTTGAAGCTTGAGTGGAAGGATCCTGCAACCTAAGTCGTTCCTTCATTATCATAGACGTTTTCGGTTTCTGTTTTTCACCTTTGGCTTGGGGGAGTTCGCATCATGGCGCTACCTTCATTTGACACTAGTAATGTGGCAAAAATATAATTTTTTAATCCAGCGTGTAAAGTGAAAGGCTTGGTTGAAGAAAAACCCAAAACATTGGCATAGACTCGCTCACTCTCTCTCTCTGCAGTACTCTCATCTCCCTCCTCACGCGAAGTCTCACTGCCTTCTCTCGTCTCCCAACACTCGTGTCCCTGCTCTCGTCTCCCTTGTCTTGTCTCCCTCCTCTCTTTTTTTCCTCCACCTTTAGGGTTCATCGTCGTTGGCGAGGTGGTTTAAGGGTTCCAGTTTACTATGTGGTGGGTTTTTTGTAAAGGTTGGTCTTTTATGTGATTTTTGGTTGGAAAAGGAAGTTTTACAGTTTTGTTGTTGGTTCTTGATGGGTAACAAAAGGTTTTTTTTTTTTATGGTTGATTTCTGTTTGGGGTTTGTGGTGGTTGAAGTAGGGGTTGGTCTTTTATGTGATTTTTGATGATTTTCGTTTGGGTTTGTGGTGGTTGAAGTAAAGGTTGGTGGTCTTTTTATGTGATTTTTTATGGAAAAGGAAGGTTGGTTCGCTGCCTTCGTCGTCATTCTGGCAGTGGTTTGACGGTTTCACTTTGGTCGCGTTGTTACTGTGAAGGTGTGGTGGTTGGAGTAAAGGTTCGTCTTTTATGTGATTTTTGATGGAAAATGAAGTTTTTTCGGTCGTTTATAAGGTTGTATTTTTGGTTTACATATGATTTTCGTTTGGGGTTCAAGGTTGTGGAGTAAATGTTCATTTTTTATGGGGTTTTTGATGAAAAGGAAAGACTTTTATTTGGTTTCACGTTTTAATTTTTTTGTTGAGGTATGATTTTTGTCATTTTGAAAGTGTTTTCTTTTTGAATGAGTGGTGGGTGGGTGGGTGGTTTGGTTGGTTTTTGTGAATTGTTTGCTTACATGAATTGGTTGTTTTGTTTAAGTGTTTAAAAGTTACGACATTCATGGCTGAAAAATGAATTATTGTGCATGTTGGACAATCTAATGAATACATGAACACATCTGACTTAGTTGCCAAAACTTCAACTATGGTGTCCCTTGATTAAAGAAGGGGTAAGCACAAGTGTTTTGTAAAATAATAATATTGGCTCTGACCTTACAAAAGATCAGAGGTTACCCAAGCTTTAACAAGGGGACATCTCAGTTGAACTTTTGGCGAATGAACTCAGACGTGTTCATAAGGACCTTTTTCGCAAATTAAGTTCTTAACTTCTTCAATTACATCCATAATAAGGATTAATCACTCTTTGATGTACCAAAATATGTTCATTTTATACACCTCTTTGAAATAATGCTAATTTTGACCTTACAAAACATTAGAAGTTACTTATGCTTTAACGATGGTACACCTTAGTTGAACTTTTTATGACTGAACTCAGACGTGTTCATGAGGACCATTTTCACAAATAAAATTCTTAACTTCTTCAATTATACCCATAATAAGGATTGATCACGCTTTCATTGATCAAAATATATTCATTTCATTCACCTTTGTTCATTAATATTGTTTCTGAGCTTATAAAACATCAGAGGTTACCCTAGCTTTAACGAGGGGACACCTTAGTTAAACTTTTGACGACTGAACTCATACGTGTTCACCAAGACCATTCCGCAAATTAAGTTAAAAAGTAAATCAGTTTTAATAAAAGTATATATATATATATATAATTTCACTAAACGACATATTTGAATTCGAATTGTTAAGCACATTAAAAATTGATATAATTAATTTTGCATAATTCTTATTATTTTTAAAAAGTCTTAAATATGGTTTTATAACAAAAATTTTATTTTAAATCAAATTGAAACTAGTTTTAATTTCCATGCACTGCATTAATGTGTATTTAATAGCAGTTAGTGTTGGAGATTTCAAATTAAATGCACATAAAGTGCTTAAAGATTGATTAATAATTGAAATTAAGACGTAATTGATTGATTAATTATAATTATTATTATCTTGTTAAATGTATAAAATAATTCTCTAGAAAAAAGTTTCGTAAAATATAAAGACTGTTTGCTAACTTGAATATATACTCTTTAAAGTCTTTAATTACTATCTTTATTTATTCTCTCATTCAAATTTAAATTATCGAGAATTGAAATATACTATTTAAAAATTGAATGTAGCATTCAACGATTATAATGTGTTATTATATGGTAAACTAAAATTTGGTGAGAAGCATAGATTTCTTTGGAAAGGATATATATGATTATATATAATGCAGCTAGCAATTAAATGAGAATTAAAAGTTTAAACTTCTCACATTACGTTATCTTGCAACTTTTTAAGTAATTTTCTTTTTAAAGAAAATTCTATTAATTATTTAATATGATTGAGTGGCAAAATCTGATTTATTTACTATTCTCTATTTTAATTTATTGTGAATTAAATGTTAAGCTATTGATTGCTTCTTTTATCTTCCGAAATAAGATGTTGATTGCTTCTTTTATCTTCCAGAATCAATGACTAGTTGTGATCAAAGTAACTTCTTTTAATGTTATTTGAAATTTGAATCAATTACAGAGATCAACTTTTTGAAATGTTCTATAAACTGAAAATTTTATTGTAATATAAATGCTTTTAAATGCTCTAACGGAAACAATTTACCTCTGTTCGTTAATATTGGTTCTGAGTTTTCAAAACATCAGAGGTTACCTGTGTTTAACGAGGGGACACCTTAGTTGAACTTTTGGCGACTAAACTCATACGTGTTCATGAGAATCATTTTTACAAATTAAGTTCTTAACTTCTTCAATTACACCCATAATAAGGATTAATCACTCTTTGATTGACCAAAAGATGTTCATTTTATACACCTATGTGCATCAATACTGGTTATGAGTTCTCAAAACATCAGAGGTTACTCATGCTTTAGCGAGGGAAAACCTTAGTTGAACTTTTGGCAATTGAACTCAAACGTGTTCATGAGGACCATTTTCGCATATTAAGTTCTTAACATCTTCATTTACACCAATAATAACACTTTGATTCACCAAAATATGTTCATTTGATACACCTCTGTGCATTAATACTAGTTCTGACCTTACAAAACATCAGAGGTTACCCGTGCTTTAATGAGGGGACACCTTTGTTGAACTTTTGGCGACTGAGTCAGATGTGTTCATGTGTTCATTAAATTATCCGTCATTCACAGTAACTCCTTTTCTAGCCATGAATGTTGGAACTTTCAAACTCTTAAAAAAAATAACTACTTCATGTCAGCAAACGATCCACGAAAAACCAACCAACCCATCTACACCACTCATTCAAAAGGAAAACACTTTCAAAATATACTTACAACCCATCTTTCTCGCCACCATACAGTAAAGAAACAAAAATATTCAAACATGAAAACTCTAAACAAAAAACTAAACCGTGAAACCACAAAAAAGTCTTACTTTTTCATCAAAAACCCCATAAAAGATGAACTTTTACTTCACAACCATAAACCCCAAACGAAAATCATACGTCAACGAAAAACAAAACCTTTAAACGACAAAAAAAAACTTTCTTTTCCATGAAAAGCCCCACAAAAGACGAATCTTTACTCCATAATCATAAACCCCAAACGAAAATCATACGGCAACGAAAAAAAAACCTTTAAACGATAAAAAAAACTTTCTTTTCCGTCAAAAATCCCATAAAAGACTAACCTTTAATCCAACCACCACACCTTCACAGTGAGCACCACAGCTAAAGTGGAACCGTCAAACCACTGCGAGAATGACAACGAAGTAAGGGAATCAAAAACCCCATAAAAGACCAACCTTTACTCCACAACCCTACACCCCAAACGGAAATCATACAAGACGAACCTTTAAACGATAAAAAATAGTTCCTTTTCCACGAAAAACCATAAATGATGAATCTTTAACAACCACTCCAGAGAACGAAAAAAAAAACAACCACGGAGAAGACGAGAGCACTCACCGCAACGAAGAAGATGAGAGACGACAGTGAGTGTGTGGAAGGAGAAGACGAGAACAAGAGAGTCACGAGCACGCACAGAGGAGGCGACGAGAGCGAGCGTGTGGAAGGAGAAGATCAAAAGGCGAGAATGACGATTGCGCTCCACGCTTCTGCATTTTCAGCAATCAAAGGCATAAAACCCAAATTGGCCTTAGGGGTGACGCTATCCTCACTTGCCAAAAATAACTCTGCCAGGTAAGATCATTTGACAAAAATACCCCAGTGTCAAATGCGGGTTAAAAACCAACGGTGTCAAAATAACATTATTCTTTGAATTATATTAAACGATATACCCCGGTGTCAAATAGGGGTTAAAAACCAACAGTGTCAAAATAACATTACTCTATAGATACATAGATAGATAAGAAGTACACTTTAAGCCTAACTCAACCTTAGAAAATCGGCTTGTAAGGTGAGGTTTGCACCTCATCTCTAGTCGATGTGGGATCTCCAACACACACCCTCCTCACGCCGAGACTCCTCAACTCGAGCACGAAACTTATATGTAAGGGTGGTCCGATAACGACCCGATAGCAGGCGGCCTAATAGGCCCAACAACCTTGCTAGGACTGGCTCTGGTACCATACTAAAAAGTCGACCTTAAGCCTAACTCAACCTTATAAAACCGACTTATTAGGTTAGTTTTGCACCCACTTATAAACTATTGAAAGGCATCATCTCTAGTCGATGTGGAATCTCCAACAGACACTAATGTGAAAAATTCAACGTTACATATGAACAAAACTGGCCTACTAAGGGAAGATGCAATAAGGTAAACACATTACTTAATATGATAGTTATCTCATCGATAAAGTGTTGGTGTTATAATGCCACCTTTCAGCAAAGACTGAAATGAGACCCTTATCGGTGGTCTTGTGACTAATGTTGCATAATGGCAACAACCCATTGTTAACCAACCTCGATTTAGGGATAGGAGCCCCAAATTTACTTAACTTATGAGTGATCAACGTCAATTTGCCTTGATCCACATCGTCCCAAAGTGTTAAGGCCACATGATCAGCATAGCTCACTAGCAAGGACATATCAAAAGTGTTGCCAACAAATCTTTGTGGCTCATCGTGTTTTCCTATAGCTGCCAGCAACACATTTGCATCAAATTTAGTGCAACTTATTCCCTATATCTTCTACATATTGATGTCGTCGGTCTTTTTCTAGCTTTGACTTGAGATGCTCCACCTCTTACCCTAGCCATGTTTCTCCTGAATGTCAAATGATTCCATTAAATGTAAAGATTTTGAAAAAAACTAAATACAAGTCCAGTGAACAGTTTAGGAAGATTGGCTGAATCAAATGGGAATGACGATGGGGCAAGGGTCAACAGATGCATATGAATATGAACAAGCTAACATCAATCCGCCTGACAGGATCCGATCATTCTCAAACCGTGGTGAAGGAGGTATTTCGAAGACTATGTGTTAAGCATAGTGACATCTTTCATAAATAAAGAGCTGAATTGATGCAAGAATGTTGTTGATGCTACAAATATTATTTGTCCAAGATAAAATGTTCCCAAAAACTTCCCGGTTCCATTGTTGAATGTCTCTAGCAAAGTTCTGATTTATGATTGGCAGGGGAAAACTAGAATCTCAGTGATCTTTGACAAAGTCGTTATATTTCTCATGAGTTATCCAAGTCGCTTGGAACCTAAAACAAAAAGGTCTCATGTGAGGATTGCCTATAGCGGAGGGGAAAAGTTTGATTAACAATGGAGAATGGTCAGATTTGAAAAGAGATAAATGCAACACATTAGCTTCCTTAAATATGAAAGTCTCCATTGAGCATTACATAAAGCGAAAGCTCAATCCAATCTCTCCTTGACATTACCTCTTTCCCAAGTCAACTTTGTTTCGGAAAATCCCATATTGACCAAGCCATTGTCATGAATCCATTGAGCAAACTTATGACAATACACTCCTTAATATATTAATACATTTCAGATTGTGCATTCTAGAACTATAGCATTATTGCACAATCCATAAAGTACAAAACCATCAAATATGTTCCACATTATACAATTTAAAAATGTCTTGATCAACCATTCTATGTAAAGCAGCACCAATAAGAACAAAGAAAAATATATAAAAAAAATAAACATGTTTAATGGTGGTAGCAGTGCGATGAAGTCGATGGTGGCTCTTAAGAAGGTAATATTGTTTCGATAGAACAACACATAAGCAAGGGTGTGCACCTACGGAAGAAAGAAAAGAAGTGAGAGAGAAATGAAATGTAAGGTTAGTTTATAAATTGAAGGGAGGGATTTTGCCATTTCACAACTCCCATGGCAGTGCGTGTTTAAAGTTTTGTTTGAATCCAAAGATAGATTTGAGTGAGTCAATTTGAGATGAAAATATGTGAAAAATTAGACAAATTAAATGAAAGGGTGTAAAATTTGAAGAAGAAATTTATGAATAATGTGAATGATATTTTAGCTTTTTTTAGTGATAAAATTGAAAAATTGGATATATGTTAAAAAAATTTCCAACAAATCATACACCATGCTCAATAACTTAATTAGATCATGTATAAGTTCTATACAACTTCGACATGATTAAAGAATTTATTACATTACCTAATTTTAATAATATTTAACACGTATAGATTTTTTATTATTAAACAATATATAATATTTGAACTAGGTGAATTTTATGGTAACAAAACTATTAACAGTATAATTTAACGCTTGTATATATTCTTATACACGTCCGGCACTAGCACCTGGTCTTTTTTGTTTGGATGGAAACATGTTATTCGCCCCCACAATCATCGTGGTATCATGTGAGCTTCTGATTGCTTTCTATTTTGCTAAAAATAGAAACTATTGCTAAAAAAACATAAGGATGAAGAAATTAAGATTAAAAGTCGAATATATTTAAAATAATATTTTGATTTTAAAGGAATTAATTTAAATTGAACAGTAAAACATTATTTTAAAATCTATATGTTGAGCTTTTATATCTAAAGTTAATTTTCAACAGAAAAAACTTGCAGTTTTTAAAATCAGTTTAAGTGGTCTTAAGATTAATTTTATAAACACAAAAACCAACAATTAATTCTATCCATCAAAAGTGTATTTTAAAATGGGTTCTTAGAATGTTGGCATTGATGGTTTTTGAAAACCATTGTCCCATTATCATTCATGCCAAAGTAAAATCCCATTTATCAATCTCCTCTATTAACAACATATGGTAGATTTTTCATCCCACTTTGCATTGGAAAGAAACAGGAAATTACCCAAAAGTCTGAAATTTCTCCTATGCATTCTTAATTGCAACAGATCTTGCTTTCAGATTCAGAAAGATTCCCCTGACACAAGAAAGTAATCAGAGGCCCATTAATTATTCAGCAATTCATGGAAGGTAATGGAATAATTGATTTATCAAACTTAAAAGCAAGAAAGAAACAGCAATCACTTAAAATTAATATGCAATCATGTAGAAAAGCAAAACAATCACTGTGTGTCACACAATGCCTTCACTTAAAACCTATTATGCACTTCAATCTTATGCTAAAATGAAAATCTTCCTGACTTGGTAACATACTGACATAACTTAGTCCGATTTAAGGCATCTAGTTATAATATTTAAATATTTAGAATATTTTAGTGAAAGTCTGTTTGGTTGACATTAAAAATTAATGTCACACTTTCCAGTGGAATAACACACTTTATAATGCACTTTCTCCCAAAGCAAGTTTTCTTCTTCCATGAAACGGAGTTTCCCTCGTCCACACACTTTTAAATAATAAGAATATGTTTCCTAAACACTTTTAAATAATAAGCAGATAATACTTGATTGTATTTACAAGGAATAAGACTTATAGCTAAGATATGGTAGGTCTTGCAAATTACAAAGTCACAATATGATAGTTGATAGCAGAATCAATAGTATTTTGCCCCCTTTAAATATACCATCTCTTATGACCTTGTAAAGTCAAAACTGAACCTACTTCTAAGAGTAAAATATAATTTGATTGATCGCTCTCTGATGATGCTGATTCATTCATTTTAGAACAAATGATAGATGACATGTCCTAATCATAGAAGAATAATAAATAGTAAATTGAAAGATGTAGCTCACCAGCAAGCAGCAACAAAGCTGTGAAATACAACACGGAGCTGCAGAGGCATATACTGGTAATTCACCCAAGCAACTATAGGCCAAAACTGCAAGTAAAATCATATAACTTCAAAAAGCTAACTTTTCAAATCCATGAGCTAAACAGAAGACAACTGTTTTCATTGTCATACCTTCCATGCAGTCAATTGAACAGAAGGGTAATCCTTTTTAACTTTGTTTGTGACTGTACTCCAAGGTCTTCCTGCATCCCAGTTAATTACAATGCAATGCAGATACTTTATTCACAGGCTGTACTAATCATGTAATACCATTTGTATTATCCATAAATTAAGAAGTGTTTCAAAAGCTTATTTTGTCATTTTTAAGTCAGGTTTCAAAATGTATTAGAACACTTAACAATGCCTGAAAAGCTGCCTACATTTTAGATTTAGTCCATGAATAAAATCAGAGAAATATGTAGTGTATTTTCGGAAATGTTATCTATCACTCAATGTATACTAGTCTCTTAAATCTTGAAAATTTGTTTGTGTTTTCTTCTTCATTTCAACTTTCCAGACTCTTCACCCTCTTGGTTTGACCAAGGCATTTCTGTGAGAATTCTATGCATCTCTCATAGATGGGAACATGTACTCTCTTGTAGATGGTAACTTAGACACAAGAAAGTAGCCTATATTGAACTCTTCCAAGTTTTATATCCAATACAAAAGTTCATACGGACAGGACAGTTTAGGAAAGTAAAAGCTTAGTTGTTAGACTCCTTTACATGCTTCTGAAATAGGAACACCAAAACACTGTTAGAACTTATTTTATTTATTTATTTTGCTAATGACTGTTCACCAATTTCATATCAGTCAAGAGTACGTTTGATAAAACTGAACAGTTTTGCACTGAATTTGTTTCTTTTGAAATGTTAAAACTGCATCAAAAGAAATTACTAACATTCTTGTCAAAGAAAAACTTCTGACATTATTTATCATGTAAAGAGTTAAATAATTAAATAACTGTTGCAGAATATATTTAGCATTTCTCATATGTTGAAATTCATAATCCCTGTTATGCCAGGAAACTCATTTTTAAAGTACCTCATTCATGAGCCATACACTATATTGCATACAGATACTAACTTCAGCACCACACAACAGTGACAGGACAGGATCAAAGTTAAGAATTAAGCAACAAGCGACCAATTTCTTGCATTGGCATAATAATCATGATAAACACATAAAAGCACTTATTTAAGGAAGAGCGAAAGAGTTGAATGGTTTCTGTTTCGAGTAGGAAGATGAGATGCAGAGCAGACAAGACATTAACAGCAAAAGTTGTCATTCATTAACGTTTAATGTAAACTGAGTTATAACAGAGAAATATGAACATCATATTTTATCAATGAGTATACCTTCTATAACCAAACCATAGTACATCATGAATAAGAAGTTGTTCCATGGAGAACTGGTTATCTGTTCAAGGATCACCTAATAATAGGATATTTCATTGATTAGAGCATTAGTTAAAACCTTGTAGCTGGACTAAGAACATTAAGACAATACAACATAATGTCCCTACAAGTGAAAGGGCTAGAGAACAGACATACAGACATACAGACCATAACACAGGCTCACAATACCTTCTTAGCAACAGTGTCGTTGCCTTTCTGCCCCTTAAAAATTTTATCCATCAATTTGTGGAGAAAATGTCCAAAGGGTCCCGAGTAGGCAAAACCATAGAGCTGCAGAAAAAATTGATTTCAGATATTCTCAGTTCTTAAAAAATTTCTCTACAAGCTTTAATTTCTACTTCATCTTAGGTGACAGTTCAAATAGTGAAATGAAATTGAAACAGTGATTTCCCTTGTAGAATAAACGATTTAGGAGAAGCATAGTTAAAGAAAATGGACATACCATGAAAAGAAGCAGCCTTCTCAACTGAAGCTTCTTGGCCCCAGTTATCTTCTGTGCGACTGCATCGCTAAAACCAGCCAAAACTGCTGCTGTAATTGCCTAACAACCGACAAGGTTTTTTTTAACAACCCCATTAGTCTTTTAAAACAAACCCAATTGTTTTTTCTCTTTCAAGTTAGTTAAGATGAGAAAAACGAAAAGTGTGAGAAAAGAGAGATTTGGAACCTTGGTTCTGAGGGGATGCAGCTGAAGCTGGTGGAGATATTTCTTGAAAACATGGTTGAGTTTGTCAGACATGGTGGTTGACCAGGCCCGGATCTTGTGGGTGTTTAGTTTGTGATAGTTACTGGTATCCTATGAAATATGATGGAAGGAGATGGAGAGTGACAAGAAACATAGAAAATATAGAAAGACAAAACAAAAGCATTAGAAAGGGTAATGAAGTACAAAGAGGTTAGGTGGCAAAAGCAAATGGGGGGCTACACATGAATCACACTATTAACACACACCATGGCTTTGCAGAAGTGTGTGAACTCATTCGTCACAAGACTTAGACCAAAATCAAATGTGATCCCTTCCCAAAAATTCTTAGCTATTAATTAATCACTAATTAATTAATTAATTAATTAATACCTACCCTAAACATTTCAAAATAGGACAAGAGCACCAAAAGAAGAAGGAATCTCTTCTTTCCAACTATGAGGCATTTAGCTATGTCTAGGTATGTACATGTGGAAGTCTGTGTTGATTGGATCCTATTGATCCCATATATTTAATAATTCAAATCATACTAATTAGGTTAGAATAGATAAGATTAATTAATTTTTCATTTAAATTAAGATTAAACCAATTATAAATAATTATCTGAATATGATAAATAAAATTAGATACACTGAGATATGACTTGGTGGTCCGATGAAGATAGTCAATTAATGATTAGAAAAAATTTAGATAGTTTGACCAACTCATTATTTTAAATAAAATTTTACAAAATATAATTGTAGATATAAAACTTGTTATTTTCTCTTTTTACAAATGTCCATCTCATTCGAAAGAGGGATTTATCTTTCCTTTTTTACTGTTACTTTAATTATCGTTGGTAGTTATTTTTATTCATTTTATTCATCTTTTTATTTTATAATATTTTTTAAATTATCGAACAAAATAATTCAAGATTTAATACAAATAACTAATAACTAATGTTTTCATATTTAAACTAAATCGCTAGAAAACTAAAATTCACTTAAGTATCAATAATACTTAACATAAATAAAATTTGTACAACATTAACATACAACGTAATCTAAACATATTATGATACAACTTAATTTTGTGATAAATTTAAACTTTCCATATAATTTCTGTAAAATATATTGTATAAATTGTCGTTAGTTACTTGATATGGAAATTGTTATACGTTATTTAGATTTACAAATTTAAAATTTTGAATATTAAAATTACTTATTAAAATTAATTTATTAGAATACATAAATGTTTACTAGCTTTCTAAAATTGAAATTTAAAACTTAGAAATAGAAAATTATAATGGCTAATTAATTATTTACTCTATAGGACTGATTTGCTTATAATTAAAGAGATTATATTATACAAGTGAGCCAAGCAAAATGAAGTCTCGAAACTTTGTTGTAGCCATCACCAAGAGAAAAATATAAGAGAGAAGAATAGAGAATGTTATTTCGCAAGAGAAGAAGTAAGAATCAAGAAGTTCACATAACATAAAAATCTTTATTTTATTTTCAAAATTATCATCTCATTTTTCTAACGTCGTGGTAAGGAAGATTAATATAAAAATGATGACATAAAGAGTCCATTTCCAACTAGTATATCTTTTATACAATATATATATATATATATATATATATATATATATATATATATATATATATATATATATATATATATATATATTCATCAAAGTATGAATAATTTTAATTAAATTTTTAAAAAGATAGAAAAATATTTAAATTGAGATTAGGATATCATTATAATAAAATTATAAGTATTTATATTTTATTTAAATTAATTTTAACCAAATCATTAGAATTAATATTAATAAAATTAAAATTAAAATTAGAAGTAACATTAAAATTATAGTTGACATTAGTATACTAAAATTATTACCACTAGAAATATGATTATTATAACATTAGAATTAAAATTAATATTAAATTATGTAGACCAAATTAATATTATTTGATTTTATAAGAAGTTTAAATTTTTTAATGAAATTTGAAATTGAAATATGTGTATATATTTTTATTGATATTTTTTTATATTAGGAAGATTAAATATTTTTTCATAGTTCACTAGCATATATATTTTAGGATTGTGGGAGCATATATATTTTAGGATTGTGGGATGCATGTGATAGTTGGGTTAGAATAGAGGTAGTTAGGCACGACCACCTTGATCTGCATATGTTGAGTTTTCATTTGTTGAGTCTGAATTTGAAAGTAAATAAAGCATTAGAAGGCATGTGGATAGCCATAGTGTCCGAAATATGAAATAATAAAAATAAGGTAATGTTTAGAAACGAGAAAGTAGATGATATAGAAATATTTTACCAAGCACAACTGAAATGCTAGTAGTGGCTAAAACATAAAAAGTCAAATACTTGTTTCTCATTGTTGGAGATTCCACATTGATTAGAGATAAGACCTTTCAATAGTTTATAAATGGGTGCAAACCTTACCTTACAAGCCGATCTTGTAAGGTTGAGTTAGGCTTAAAAGTTCACTTCTTGATACTGGTACTCTGATTGGTGTCTTTATCTTGTAGAATGTCTTAAATATGTGAGGTAAGTGATTAGAATTGGATTATTTATTAGAGAAGGAGTAGCCTATAAAATATTATTATTTGTGCAAGTGACTAAACATACTCAATTTTATCCATATTCCTAGCACTCACAATCAGATTTTCAGAAAAATTCCTATGTATAGTGAGTTTGTTTTATTGTATTGTCATTAGGGACCCTAGGTATGATTGGTTGGGTTATATGTAATTTATTAGGTGATTTTAAGATAGGGATTGTGCACATGAATGTATTTAGTGATTGATTGTGGTCAATTGAACTAGATGTGTAAAGGATTGGAACATCCCTAAAATGTTCTATCTTATTTAATTTATTTTTCGTTATTTAAAAAAACTAATAATACTTATATTTTATAAAATTGTGGTTGATTATAATTTTGTATTGATCTTCTTATGTATATTTGATTGTGATTGATCTAATATCATTACTTTCATTTTGTATCACATGAAGACCAATGTGAAACAGTGTTAAACAATTTTCAAATATAATTAATATTTATTAAAATTTACGTATTAATGAAATATAAAAAAATAGATATTCTTAAATGGTATATGGTCATTACCTATGCAAGATGTTCATGCACAACCCAAGTTCTCTTATTATAAGATAATATAATAAAGTTTTAGATAAAAACAAGTTAAATAAATGAGATTTATAAGAATGATGTTCAGAAGTTTCTACAATATTGCTTAATAAAATGTGAAAGGTATCCATAAAAGTTAAGTATAGCTATTACATTATGCATTCGAAGTGGATCGAATTCCTTGTTAGTATTGCTATTTATTGGGAGCAAGCCATAAACAACAAACATTTTTTTTAAAAATTCATATTTTGTTTTCATATATACTATTATACAAAAAATTAATACTTATTTTATATTGTAATTTTTTTTGACAAATCTAGATGCAACTGAAAAAATTGGACATGAATAGGAAAAATATTTTTTGCATATTTAAATTAGTAGTTGTTATATTTAATTTAAAATAGATAATTTAGTTTTCAATACTCACTATGATTAGTTTACACATGATTTGATTTATGACAATTATGACAGTTTGATGTATTTTAGTACAATCTTAATATAATAAGTAAATGTTGATGTTTGAGTAGAATTTTAGAATTTATTAGTCTCAATCAATATTTGATTTTAATTTTACCTAATCTGTTATACTTTGGTTTGCAACTGCATGAATATGAATAATCCTGATATTTTTTAAATAAAAACACAAGATATTACATCACTTCTTTGAGACATAACATGTGATACAAATTACATCCCAAAATTACTGTAATATTTCTCGATTTTACATCACTTTAATAGGCAATATAAAACTATCAAACTTAATATTTATATTAAATATAAAAATGGCATACACATTCATGAATAACTGATATAACTGATGACATTCTTAAACTATAGTGTATACTCGATAAATATTGTCTAGATGAAATAAGACTCAGATAATTCAACATGCAGATGAGAATATATTCTTCCTCCTTCACCTTTTCATATTCATTTATTTAAGTATTTGCATAAGATTAGAGCCTATTAATATAATTATTAATATAATGCACTACACTCTTGATGATATGAAATTTGATGAGTGGTTAATTGGGGGAGATGGATCATCTAGTCATGGATGGTGGCATTTGGGGAGGTGCATTTGGTGGGCCAATCCAACCTGCATATAATTTGTGTAATATCATCTCAAATTTTCAAAGAAGGAAAATCAACAATTGAATTTCACAATTGATTTCATGATGGACAAAGCTACACATAACATCCGTACATTATGTCATTCTCAAACTTTTGATTTATTTTAGGGGTGTTGTAGTTGTACTCAAAATACTTCCAATTGTTTATCTTTCAGAGTTATTATAGTTAATTTATATGGTTATAATAAGAATAAAATATTTTAAGTTAATACTGCTTTTATTTTACGTGTGTGTTCGTATTTTAAGTTGTTATAATTAACATTATGTTTTGAAATTTAAGATATAAATAAAGTTTAGGATTTTTTCTTAAAGTAAAATTAAAATTCAATTTTGCTATCATAGTCATAATATTCTTTGCCCTCTTGGAACTATATATTTTGGATGAGTAACGCTAAAGGTCTAACAAATTTAATTAAGATAAATTTTAAATGGTTACTATATATATATATATATAAAACTCAATCTTATAATATAGAGTTACAGTCCACTTATATAGTGTAATTAAGGTAAAATTTCTAACCTAAACCAATCACTTACAATAAGTATAGATAGATATGATAATAATAAATAATACATAAGAGTTGGTATAGGAAATTTGATTTTGATATTATTATAATCTTGTTTACACATACAAATAAATTATTGACATTTAAAATTAGTTTAGAATTATAAATTTTGAATTGAAAAATAAATATTATAATAGTTTCATTTCATCCACAACGTATTATTATATATATATATATATATATTATCAAAATTATTTCTTACTAGTTGTGTAGAGGATTCAATTGTTAAATTATATTTTTTTAAATCATAATTTGATTTAACTTATTAATGATTTATTTATATTATTAATTTTATTATAATATGATTACAAAGAGATTGAACTTAGTATGATTTGTGATCTAATAAATACCTTTGGAAGGGTCAAAACCTCTTGCTTTTAGCTCAGCATATTCTTGGCATAAGGCACATGGATCGCAGCAGCAAGTAACACAGCAATCGCAACAAGGTTCTTCTGGTAACCCAAACTTTGTTCTCAGTTTCTCTCTGTAAACGCACGAGTAGAGCCAGTGGCATGTTACCAGCATAAGTAACCCATACACACACCCTTGTCCAACGCAAGCTACATTCATTCAACACACATTTTATTACATATATACATATCACAAATCATCAATATACCATATATATAGTAAAATTGCAATGATCTTACAACTTCGTCCTTCATCCACAATTTCTGCAATTTGGCCAAAGGTGATGCACGGTAGACAGCAAGTTACAAAACCTGCGTTATTAATTACAAGTTACAATCATGTAAGAAATCAATTAAAGATTTGAAAGTAAATAGAAAATACAATTTAAGATGATGTTACATGTTACAGGTTCTTCTCCACAGCCACAAAATTGAGTTGACCATTTGGGAGGGGTAGAATGACCTATCATGTTAGAGGTTCAAAGAAAATGTTTGATGGTGGGTGGAGATATTTGAGGCTGGGTTGTTTATATAAATACCCAGTGAGTCGAAGGTCAAGAAATTGTTTTTGGAAGCATCGATTTCATTGAAATGGTTGATGCGGTTGTCTTTTGGCATAAACATGAAATATGTTGGACAATAATTAATCAATACATGCCGGACTCCTTCAGACATATCAATGCCAACTGGCTTTCATTAATCTTGTCGGTTTTAAAAACTTCCTTCTGCCGTCTCATCACTCACCACTTTCATACAATCAATTTTCTACATCCCATTTTTCTTTCTATTACTAAATTAAACGGTATTCAATTAATTGCAATTGATTTTAATATTTTAAAATACTACTTTTTATTGTATTTTTTGTTTATTTATTGACAGGCTAGTATAATGTTTTTTTGGTAAATATTACTCAAGAGCAAGGGCAATAAAAGGTACAACTAAGGAAGATTCGTTTGCACCTTATGTTGTCATAGATATTAAAATCTCTACTTTGTCCCTTAATTTAAAGTTTTTTTACATTATATATTTTGAAAATTTTTGAATTATTTGAAATTTAGAAAAAGTATATTTGACTGTAAAATTCAAAACATTAATTTGAAAATAAACTTTAACTTCTAAATTGTGTAATTAGAAAGTTAAATTTAGTTTTCGTGTAATCTAGAAGTCAATATCATATTAGATAATTTGAAATATCTTTTACTATGCAGAAAATGGTTTTCAAATTCTGTAATCTAGAATAAACAGTCGAATTTGAAAGTGACTTTTAGATTACATAGTATAAAAATCATCTTTTGCATAAACAAAAAAACTTTCGAATTGTAGAATTTAGAAGACATTTTAGGATTCAGCAATCCAAAGTATTTTTTAATAAAAGAGTTTTCTGAATTACATAATTCAAAAGTTATTTTTTTTCCATAAAAATAAGTTTTATATTATATAATTTAAAAGTATCGTTTAGATTATAGAATTCAAAACATGATGAAATAGAATCCAAATATACATGTACAATGATGGGTGGTTGCGACAACAAGGAGGGGCCTGACAAGCAACAATAGATTATGACAATTTTATCTTTTACACACCCTATGGAGAGGAAATCATCTGGTGCAAAACGAAACACCGCACCACTAAAGGAAATGAGTGGCACAACAAACACAGCCCTAAATGGCAAGGTCCAAAGTTCACCAAAACTATTTAACTAACTCTTTTTTGCAGCAGCGAATCTTTCCTATTGGGCTAATGGAACATAAAGACTCAGCTATTATCGAAAGGGCTTTTGGTTCCTGCACCCTCACAATTGCTTCGTGCACCCACTCAAAATTGCATATTTCCTGAAACACTCTTAGCAGAATATTGAAAAGCTCTGGGGAAGTTCGTCGGCGGAGAGCGGGGAGTTTCTGCAAGAGGTACGATGGTGGGTGCGTCTTGGAAACGTATTCCGACAACGTCTCCGTCGGTGCAAGAGGTAAGTGGCGGTTGTTTTTTATTACGTAGGGGTGCAAAGTTGGTTTCACAATTTACATTCTCTGTCGGGGATTTCCGAAAATCAAATTCCGAAATCTGGTTGGGGCTGTGAGAATGCTATTCCAGAAGCACTTTTCCATAAGAGGAGTGTTCTATTCTGGAAAGGGGTTTTTCATAAGAGAGAGGGTGAGGGATACGATTACGAAAAAGGTTTTCCATAGAAGAACATTTATTGTTATGAAAAAGTTTCTCCATAAGGGGAGTGTTCTATTCCGAAAAGGGGTTTTCAGTAAGAGAGGTGGTGAGGGATACGATTACGTAAATATTGTGCATTGGATTTAATTTTGTTTAATTTTGTTGTTTTATACAGAAAGACTATAGATATGGAATTGTTCGTCGATATTTATGATGATACGGACATATGGTGTAGTGATGATGTTGTGATGTTGATATGTGGCAGTCATATAGTGGTGATCCAATAAGTAATGAATGCCTAGTTGATGCCTGCAAGTGATCCAATAAGTAATGAATGTCTCGTTGATGCCTACAAGAATGCTTTTGATACTGATAATGTGAAGCTTTAATGCAGAAAACTATTTTAATAAATCAATATGTGACAATTATTTTGAAGAACAAAGTTTAGTGTTTTGTTATGTTTAATGCAAGTATTTGCTTCTCGGGATGAGTTGCTGAAATGGGCAAGAATGACTACTTATGGCTTTGGGTTTGTCATTGTTATATTAAGGTCAGATATTGCAAATGAACAACGAGGAAGGAAGACATATGTTCTTTTAAGTTGCTAGAGAGGAGGTAAATACAAGCGTTATAAGAAGGATTTAGATTTTAGTGAAAGTGGAAGCAAGAAATGTTATTGTCCATTTAGACTACGAGGAAGGCCAGTGAATGACGGAGAAGGATTGCAATGTCTCTAACATTCTCTTAATAATGCCCTGAAAAGAAAAACATATAACTGTGGGTAAAATGTTTAATTTATATAATGTTGTTGAATAAGTATAAATAACTAACCATAGCAGCAGACTCTTGCTGCATATACTGTGTGTCATCATGTTGTGTCTGGCTCTCGTCATCATCTGGACCTCTCATGGAGACAACAACCGGAGGTCGATCGTGATCAGGCATCTGAATGATATAAGGATGTGATACCAAGTGATACCACTCCATATATCCTTGAACACACTATCCTACATGCTCTATGGGTGTGACGCCTTGAACAACATGAGCAACAAAGTGGATCCAACGACGATCCAATTCCTCAATGGACTGCTCTCCTTGAAGGTGAACGGATGGGTGGCAAGGGATCATCTGAACGAATCCATATTGCCTGAGAACACGCTCAGGCAAGTGCATGTGCCTCAATCTTTGGCATATAATGAAGCCGGAGAACAACGAAATCAATCAAATGGACGCGTCTGCCTATGCTCCTCGTATGACATAAAGTGAATGCCAAATAATAGAAGATTGTTAAGCTCAAATCTAACAACAACAACCGAACACAACCTATCAATCTGATAACCTTGCCTCTAGGTTGCTCCTTGGTATAATCCCTTCACAAACGTCTCTGACCTATGTTTGGAAAATGCTCATATATCCAAGCCTACCATGTCATGAAAATAAACGCAATTAAAACAAATATAACATATTCCTTAAAAACATTACCAAAAATTTAATTAAACCATAAAAGAACTAACCTCTAACAAGGTCGCATATCCACCTAGCCGCTTCATAGAGCCATAACTTGCATCCCCCAACTATTCATACAGATAAGTCAAGGCAGCTGTTGCCCATGAATATTCCCCAATGACCCTCAAATCAACAAAAAAAACCAATGAAACTAACATTCACTGAAGTGGCACTCTTATCTGCAAATATAGTCCCTCCAACTAGGTGGAGCAAATAAGCTCTAGCAGTTATAGTCCACTGTTTGTTACTACAAGCATCCTCATATACCTCCCTCAACCAGCTCAATCTGACAGAACCACCTCTACACTGGCTAGTCTTTGTATCCGTTACTACGATTAACATTAAGGACCTCAACTAAGAGATCCGTAGCTGTCTCAGCATCCAAGGTGGGATAGGTGTAAAACCGACCAATAACTGGGTGGTGTAACAATGTAGACACGTAATCTAAAGTGATGGTCATCTCTCTAATAGGGAGGTGAAATGAGTTTGTTTTGGGGTGCCACCTCTCTACAAAGGCTGACAATAAACCTTTGTCTACCATCTCATAGTTGCATCCTATCAAGGAACTTAAGCCAGACAACTCAACTGTCGCTTCAATCCTTTTATGCAGTAGCTCAAACTTGCTCAATTTTTTTCCATGAGATACCACCTTCAGCTCACCACGGTCCTACATCAAACATACAATCTTAAATCATACAACAAACAAAAATCAAATATTATGTCTAATATACTTACTTACCACACCATTCCACAATTGCATGGTAACGTGGTTTCATAACTAACTAACAATGACGTATCATAAGGTCCTTCCGGATAACCTTGAGGCTCTATAACATTAACCTCTTCACTGATATTGCCTCCAAAGTCATCCTCAACAGTAATGTTTGAGGTACCACCTCGTTCTCTTCGTCTGATAGAAGTAGTTGGTCGTACCCGATCTGGCTGAGATCTTACACCTTTCGTTCTCACCATCCTTTACACAAAAACCAATCACCCAATTATGTTAACAGAACCCTTAAAAGCAAATTTTTTTTTAAAAATTCAGTACATTCCAAAAAAGGTTTTTTGAAAAGAGTTTCTGGAAAAGGATATCCGAAACACAGTTTCGGAAAAACTTTTCCGCCAGAACCTTTTCAATAATGACCTGGATTTTTGAAAAAAACCTTTTCAGTAATGACCTGGATTTTTGAAAAAAAAATACATTACGGAAAAGGTTTTCCAGATTTTTGAAAAAAATTACTATTATGAAAATCCTTTTTTTATTATTCACGAAAAAAGATTTTCGTAAACCAGTATAATCCCGTCGCACCTCCACACATCACCACCCATACTCTACACCTCCAAAACCCAATAATCCACCCATATACAACAATTCACCTCCAACATTTTTTAAATCAACACTAAATTACTTACCTCTACTCTCCTAATCTCCGATATGTGGCACACCTCTCCAAATCTCTGATCTCTCGCACACCTCTGCAACATGTTCCACTACAGCCGCACCTCTGCACCACGCACCAACCTTCAATGATGCAACACCTTCAACCTTCAACGACTCAACACCTCTGATCTTCCACCACACAGCAGCAACACGCCCTCCACTACGCTTTGTCATGCACTCGCAGCACCCACCAACCTAACACCTTTTGTCTTCATTAATAGGGGTATAAGGGTCTATTCACATGACCTGAGGGGTGCAGGAAGCAATTGTGGGGGTACAGGAAACAATTGCCTTTCCAAAGACGATGGTAAGCACTGAAGCCAACAGCCCAGTATTCAAATTTAAATTTACTTGTCTAACTATTTTATTAAAATTTAAACGTAATTGTAGAATTTTCAGGATAGCATGATGATGTACACGTCATGGCAGTGTCAATATCGTGCCAAAAGTGGCTTTGGTAGCTCAGAATTATGTATGAATGTACTAAATAATATGGCACTATAAATTTAACAATTAGATTACAAGAACACTTGTTTCATGTTCTTTTAATGCTCTAAAATGTATGATTAAATATTAATTCTTGATTGGAAAGTAGCAATTGATGCCAATTTCAGTGCTCTCACGCTGAATTCCATAATATAGCCTTTTTATTGTACTTATTACATCCTTTTCATCCCAATCTAAGGCCAGCCATCAATAATTTTCTTGTGCCATTAACCAATCTCGCATTGAATTATTGGAAAACCGATATCATTCCAAATCATGGATTCATATCTTCCACCCTTGAAAAAATATCTCCACTTTTTTTAGACTGTAAGTGTTTTTTATGAAAGATAATCTTCTTGAAGTTATATAGAATTACTTGTGATAAACTTTTTTTCTGTGTATTTAATGTAATTTTGATTAATTGTGATTTAAATTTAAAATCACTGATTAGCTGTAATGACAACCATACTGCATTGATTCATTATTTATCTATCTTTTTAAAAGTTTTATGCTAATTTATAACTTTAGACAAAGAGAAAGGATAACAGTATATATGATGTTAAAAAAATACTAGAAGCATAACAAAAAAGTTTAATATAAATGAGGAGATTACTTTTTTTTTTCTTAAAAAAAATCAAATAAAATGAAAGGACGGGAGTGACAAGAAATTTATTTATTTTGTCAAGTTCATGCCTAGAGGGAGCATGTATAGGAAATGGGAGTTGGTTAAGATAGGATCTGATTTATGATATTGTAGCTTTCAATTTTTACTATTTTCTTTATCAGTTGGCATGTTGGTTTGGCTTAGAGGTAATGTCTCTGTCACTATTATATACATTCCCACTCAAAAAGATGAGTGGTCTTGCCCTTTTCGTATTAGTCTAAAACATTGAAGAAATTCAATGTTCCAATCTCCACTACTGCCCTTCAATATACTATGTAATCAAATGGTGAAACCGTTGGTATAAAAATATGATTCTTGCATTTATAAGCTGTAAATACTGGTTTCATTTTCTCAACAATTTCACTAAATCACAATAATTTTTGAGAATTAATCACTTGATCTTGTATTTAAGGTTTTCTTTGTTCTATGAAAAGAAGCAATAGTTGCACATCTGCTGGTCCACATAGATAGCTCAGTAGATCATGGTTAATGATAAATTAATATATAAGTTTTAAAGCATGGAAGTACTAAAAAATTGGTGAACCAATTGAACTGCTTTAAGGCTGTTCAAAGACACTGAACAGTGACAAGGGCAACAAATTTTAGGAGTTTAAGCTTTTGTGTAAGTGTTAAAAACGGAAATAGCAAGAGAAAAAAAAAATAGAAAAAGAAAGCTTAAAGATTTTCAAAGAAATACATTCAATTGACACGGATCCTGATTTATTAGTTCATGTGTCCCATGATGATTGGACAGGTTGACCAAAAAGTAGTACAAGTACAATAACATGCACACTTGAATTGCGGATGGGAAATAATGGTGGGAATTTGGGTAATGGTGGGAATTTGGGCAAATGCGGTACACATTTTTTTCATTTTTTATAAAACAGCTAAATTCTTTTTTTTTCTTCCGAAAATGAATATGGTTTCAAGAAGTCCTATTAAGTAGCACGCGAACTCGTAATGAAAAAGAAAAACGAAAACTAAAATTGTGTACTAAAGTTATATCAACGTTATACTACTTTAGTGAGAAAAATAAATTTATGCAGTTATGTTACTTTGGTAGGACTTTAATACTTTTTTTTACTCCCATCTTAACATGTTGGTAGGATTTCAATTTTTTTTCACTGAAATCGTCTTAATTGAAGAAGTCATGCTTCCATAATGCGACTTACTCATTTTCATAAAAGAAAATAAAATTGCACCTCTTTAGTTAAAAATGAAAAAAATTACACCTCTTTAGTGTTTTTGCCAAAATTTTTTAAATGAATGAGTGTAATTTTAAATATACAGAAATTGAAAAATTTATCCATGTAGATAAATTGTATCACTATTATTTATTACACACTTTAATGTTAATATAATTTTTTTTTTAAATGTAACTGTGAACATGATTTTACTTGAAATAAACAAAAAACTTATTAGTATTAACTATGATTTCAGCATAACTTCTTTTTCCATACTTAAAGTCATGCTAAATAATTTCTTCATACAGTAAAATAATGTGATAACACAATTTATCAATATTGTGGATAACATTAATTGCCACGAAAAAAAAAACACAAAGAAAATGGCTCGATTCTCTTTTGATAATCCTTCAAAGATGAATTCTTAATATTCTCACTCCATCCCAGAACTTTTAGATCTTTTAACCAACTAATTAAACCACTCGAATATTATGGAAATAGAAACCTTTTGTATCACAGAAAAAAAAGAAAAAATAAATAAAGAATTCATTATCTATATATAGATATAGATACTATAGATAATCGAATATACTTAAAAAATGCATTTATTCTTTAATCATCTAGGAAAAGTATATCTACAGATACCTAAATAGATAAAAGAAATATGTTATGTATGAGAGTATAGAAGAACACAAATTTGTATAAGTATCTATTCCCCATATGCATGGGTATAAAGACTCATACAAATGAATCTTGTGTGAGGAACCAGATTTGAACTGGTGACACGAGGATTTTCAGTCCTCTACGTCCTCTGCTCTACCAACTAAGCTATCCCGACTATTCATGCAGCGTAAGACTTTGATTTGAAAAGATTATTGAAATATATGTAAATGAATCTATATCAACTAAGTAAAAACAAATTTGTAAGTTAGTTTCCGTAGGAATAATTTTTTTATATTGTTAATATTTAATTATGCATATTCAAATTCCTTGCTAAAAGAGAATATATTAATTTATACCTTTCTCATTAAAAAAAAATTATATGTGTTTCACATATCTATCTATCTATCTATTATATATATATATATATATATATATATATATATATTCCAAAACTAGTGACTTGTCATTATGTCAGAAAATTATGATAGATAGGAAATTGATGAAAATAAAAATGACAATTTAGTTGGGAAAAAAAGAATAAATTGAATAAAATATATAAATAACGACTTACAAATAGAGAGGAGATTGATAGGAAAACAATTAGAAAGTGAAACAGGCTTTTTGGGATAGAGGGACTTGAACCCTCATGATTTCTTAAGTCGACGAATTTTCCTCTTACTTTCAATTTCATTGTTGTCGATCTTGACATGTAGAATGTGACTCTATCTTTATTCTCATCTGATTGATCAGTTCTTCAAGGTTTTTATCCTATTATGATAAAGTGAATAATTTCATCAAGAAATATTTCATCTTTTCGTCAACTTCGAATTGGTTTGATTCACATTTTTCATTTGTGAATATTTTTATCCCAAATCGATCTTCATTAAAAAATAGTAATAAATTGAAAGAGTATTTCAGTATATATATGTTTATCTTTGATAAATTCCTGGAATTGTTGTGAAAGGATTCTTTTACTAATGGAAGAAAAAAAGTCATCAATTTCATTTGTTAGAACAACTTCCACAGAGTCTCTGCACCTATCCCTTTTTTATTATCATTTCTGAATTTTTATTTGTTTTCAGAAAACAAGATTTGGCTCAGAATTTCCCTTTGTGAATTCCAGGGTTTTTCTGAATTTAAAAATGATCACTTGGTAAGTTTTCATAAATGTTTTTTTTTCATTTCTATTATAAGAATTATGCCGAAACTTTTGAATTCATTATATACATATTATTCTATTAAATATTAAAAACCCTTTTTTTTTCAGATTTATTTTATTTTATCTATACTTGATACCTTTATTTACTTACTTGAATCAGAACTTATTCTAATATCTATATATTAACAATTTAATATACACATATATAGATCACATATCTACTTATCTTCTATGTACTTACTTATATTCTTTTTCATACAATTTTGAATACTAGAATGGTCAATTCTTTTTTGCTGAAAAGGAAAAACAATCTATTTATTCATATACAATTGATATAACTAAAATGAATATAGTGACAACCAAAAACCATTATTTTAATGTAGAATTAGACATTTCTTTAGAAACATGGAATTTCTTAATATTTACAATCCAATCATGTCCTTTGGACTGCTACACTCTTAAGTAGAAATAGTTATATCCTAACTAATGACTATATTTTTTGGGCTTGTGATAAAGGTTCCATCCAATAATTGGTATCACACTATAAGAAAAACTCAATTTACCCACGGATTATTACCCACGGATCTGTATCCGTAGGTAAATTCAGCATTACCCACATATTATTACCTATGAATCAGTATCTGTAGGTATTATCCACGAATTTAAGTCCATAGGTATTACCCACGGACATAAGTTCATAGATATTAACCACGGACAGAGATTTGTAGAAATTACCCACAGATATTGGTCTGTAAGTATTACCCACAAACTATTTTCGTAAATAATACCTACAGACCTATATCTATGGGTAATACCTACGAACCTCTGTCCGTGGATAATACTTAGAAACTTATATTTATGGATAAAATTACTATAATCTCTTATTAATAATTTTTATATTAATTTATTAATAATAACATTAATAAAGGTGAATATTATTAACACTATTAATATTTTTATTGATATTTTTAATATTATAACTAATATTATTGGTATTTTTAACACTTTTATTACTATTATTATTAAATTTGTATTAGTATTAGTATTATTAATATTATTATTAGTTTTATTAATATTATTATTATCATTGATATTATTAATAATATTATCATTAATATTATATTTATCATCATTATTATTAATATTAATATTAATAATTTTATTAATATTATTGCTAATATTATTATATTTATTATTATTTCTAATATATTTAGTTATAATATTAATTAAATTATAATTATTATTATTATCAGTATTATATTTTTTCCAAATTATTAATGTTTTTTTAATATTTTTAAAGTTTTTAATATTATTAATATTTATACACAAAATATTATTAATGTTATTGATAACATTATTATTATTATTACTATTTGTATTAACATTATTATTATATGTTTTTTAATATATGGAATATTATTAATACTTCTATTCATATTATTTATATTTACATTAATAATATTTTTAATATTACTATATTATTATCAACATTATTTATATTTACATGAAAAATAGTTTTAACATTATTAATATTTTTTTATATTATTTTCAATTATATTAAAAATATTTGTGATATTATTATTATTATAGTTAATAATAATATTATCAATAATGTTATTACTATTAATGTTAACATTAATATTCTTATTTTTAATATTATTATTATTATTAATTTTATTTTTATTACCCGTATTAATATTATTAATAATATTAGTATTTTAAATTTTATTAATTTATTATTGTTATTATGAATCTTATTAATATTGTTTTTATCAATATTATTAATATTATTATTGTCGGTTTTAATAAAAATGATAATAATAAGAATAATATTATTATTATTAATGATAATAATAATAATAA
>Ga0209700_103881_pt1 | contig 27949 bp, 12 predicted proteins | sample SiratroredBW_FD_187528 | JGI IMG/M metagenome (GOLD analysis project Ga0209700, IMG submission 187528) | Root nodule microbial communities of legume samples collected from California, USA - Siratro red BW (SPAdes) (version 2) | ecosystem: Host-associated > Plants > Roots > Nodule | place: USA... | reverse complement strand
TTTTTTTTAAATTTTGAATAATGAAGGGATGTTTGACTTAGCTTGGGTAAAACAATTTTAATTTAAATTTGATTGCGATCATGCCTTTTTTTGTAAAGTCTTCAAGACTAAAGGCCAGTGTTAGTGATTATTCGATGATGATGATGATGATGCAAACTAGTATAAATATTTACTCTATTAAGTAAAGTAAGGAAATCATGTAAGAATAAATAGAAGGTGGAGTATTTATAAAGATTACGTTAGAATACATTGATGGTGTAACAGTTGTTTACAATGTTGGCCAATCATGAATTGCGTCATGTATGGTAAAATTGTTGACTGTTTGTAACAATTAGCAAGTCATGCAACATAGTTTGAAACTATTATTAGGCAGTGTAGGCACGGAAAACGTAAAAGTATTTTATGGATTTTTATATGGTCATATAATCACAAATAACTATGCATGATAATTTGGTTGACTTTATAGTAATTATTTTAGAAGGCATACTAACATTGACAGTGCATTGAAATTAAACTCATTATTTGGCAGTTGTTGGTGAGGATAGCTTGAGATTAGGTGTGGGTTTTGCTACATATTAAACATGATTAGGTGTGGGTTATTGCCTTGCTGGATTTAGATTGCGTGTAAGTACTAGTGAACATGGTTGGGAAATTGGGACAGTGGGATGTGAATTACTGAAATTTCAATTGTGTTTTGTGAAGTGTTAGCAATTTCACATTACTTAATAACACTTTTGAAGTAGCTTGCTTTCAGGAGTTGTGGGAGTAGGAGTGGCTGGAGTGCTTCTTCTTTCAGGGCTTACCTTTGCTGCCTTATCTCTTGGCAAAAGAACTGGTTCCAGTAAGTTGTATTTGCTTGCTTATCTCGTGTCTTCTTGTTTAACTAAACTTCACTGTTGGAAATTGGAATGTGTATGGCTGGATACAGGACCACAGCAGCACATGAAGCCCTTGACTACGCAGCAGGAGGAAATTTTGTCTTATGGTGATCATAATAACGAAACTACAGAACAAACAAATGTTGATAAGGCTGAGCAAGGAAATGATAAAATAGAAGGTCAGATAGATATGTCCAATGATTATTCATCTTCTGAGGCGGGTAATATTTACCGTGACTATAGTATTGTTGATGATTCTGATATAGGATCCCAGTTGATATATGATAGTAAAAACCCCTCAGATGATGTTGATGATGCCTCTAAACATGTATTTGTTGAAGAAGACTTACAGCATGAGTCAGCTTTTGATAACAAGTTAGTTTTTGCCAGTAAAAGCCCAGTGTCACTTGAATCTGAAAATACTGTTGATTCTTTTAATGCTTATGGATTTAGAGATTTTGATAGCAACCCTACTGTAGATACAGCAGAATCTACTGCCAATCTTAAAGAAAACCTATTCAATGTTGATCCAGGAGATCTGCCCAATCATGATGGTGCTAAGCCACCACATCTTAATACTGTTCAGCATGATGAAATAACCAGTTCAAGTGGAAGTGTAAACTTTGGTTTTACTGAAACCTATTCTAGTTCAGGTGCTGATAACGAGACTGAAATTGTTAGTGTTGTGGTCAATCCTGAGTCAAATAACACGATTTCAGATCCTAAGTTTTTCAATGAAGCTGTTCAAGAGAATATTCTATCAGCTTCAGAGAAAGAAAACCTTGATCTGAACAAAATTCCGCAGGTCTCTGCTGAGGGAAATGAGCCATCCCTTGAAGAGTGGAGCATTCCTGGAAATGATGTGTTTGAAAAATCATCTGTTTTATCATCAGCCAATACACTGGTAGATGACCATGGTATAAATGATAATTATGAGGTTGATGAAGTTAAATCTGAATCACCAAATTCTGGATCCTTTTTCTCTGTTCCTGGTATTCCCGCTCCATCAGCAGTTTCTGCAACTGTACAAGTGTTTCCTGGAAAGGTTTTAGTTCCTGCAGCTGTTGATCAAGTACAGGGGCAAGCACTAGCTGCATTGCAAGTTTTAAAGGTAGTTATTTGTTTTTCATTTTCATGTATTAAGGTGACTATAATGCCCTTTGCATTTATAATTTAATTCTAGTTTTTTTATCCACTTGTTGTTATTGTTCACTTGGATATTTTTACATTCTTAGGTCATTGAGCCCGATGTTCAACCTGGTGATTTATGTACTCGTCGTGAATATGCTCGCTGGTTGGTCTCTGCTAGCAGCACTCTTTCAAGGTAGTAGTTTACATTTGATGTGAATTACAAAACGTGTTACACATGTAATATGTATTACTTGACATTACATATGCTTTCCTGGTTACTTGTTAGGAGCACTGTATCGAAAGTGTATCCTGCCATGTACATAGACAATGTTACTGAGCTTGCATTTGATGATGTCACCCCTGAGGACCCTGATTTTTCTTCCATTCAAGGTCAGTATGTGACGTCATGATTTTTTAAATTATAACTTGTTTCTGTATTCATGTTCTGTCTAAATAAGATCCAATATTGATTTTCAGGCTTGGCAGAAGCTGGACTTATTGAGAGCAGGCTTTCAAGACAAGATATACAGTTGTCTGGTGATGAAGATGATGGCCCATTTTACTTCTCCCCTGGAAGGTATGTTCTATCTGAATTTGGGTTTCTAATCTGTGGTTACAATTTTTGTATCCTCTGAAGCTGTACAGTCATACAAAACCATTGCAGTTAAACTTTAGACTTGATTTTTAATCTCATTTTTTCTAAGTGTGCAGTTGCACAGCCTTCTGTTTGAGATGTGATTTTAACTTTGTATGGTGTAGGCTACCATTGTAATCTCCTTCTCCTATGTTATTTTCTGCAGTCCTCTATCACGTCAAGATCTTGTCAGTTGGAAAATGGCCCTGGAGAAAAGACAGCTTCCGGAAGCTGATAGAAAGGTTGCTCAACTTGTTTCTTTGTTTGATATGTTTAAGCTATCTTCAATTCCAACTTCATTGAACTAATGAATGTGTTGATCTAATCCATTGACTGATGAGCAGACACTGTACCAGCTTTCTGGTTTTCTGGACACTGATAAGATACATCCGAATGCATGCCCTGCCCTAGTAGCTGATTTATCTGCTGGCGAGCATGGAATAATAGCTCTTGCTTTTGGTAATTATAAAAAATGTTTAATGATATGCTTGATAGTGAATTGTGATTTATTTCCATATAATTTGTTTACTGTTTCTTTTCTCCCAATTATTTCTAATTTTGGTTTTTAATTTTCAATCTTTTTTATATTTTTGGGGCTGGGATATTCCAGGTTATACAAGATTATTCCAGCCAGATAAGCCAGTAACAAAAGCCCAAGCAGCTATGGCTCTAGCGACTGGAGAAGCTTCTGAAATAGTCAGCGAAGAGCTTGCACGCATCGAAGCAGAATCTATTGCTGAAAATGCTGTTGCTGCGCATAGTGCTTTAGTAGCACAGGTAGAGAAGGATATCAATGCAAATTTTGAGCAGGAGCTTTTCATAGAAAGGGAAAAGATTAGCGCTGTTGAAAAAATGGCTGAGGAGGCAAGACTCGAGTTGGAAAGGTTAAGAGCTGAGAGAGAAAAAGATAACCTTGCATTGGAAAAGGAGCGTGCTGCTATTGACTCAGAAATGGAGGTTTTTTCAAAGTTAAGGCATGAGGTTGAGGATCAATTACAAATCCTTATGAATGACAAGGTAGAAATAGCACATGAAAAAGAGAGGATTAACAAACTCCGGGAACAAGCAGAAGTTGAAAACAAGGAGATTTCCCGTTTACAATATGAGCTAGAGGTAGAAAGAAAAGCCCTGTCTATGGCCAGGTAAAATCATGAAACTTATGGGCAACTATATTCTGTTATATTAGCTTTCAATTTTAGCTATGTAGGATTGGTAAAAGCAGATATGATATGGGTTGAGAAGCAACGACAAATATTTTATTTTCCTTTCACTTTTGCCTTGGGCTAGGATTAATTACACAATTAATCTCCATCTCGTGTATCAACTCATATGGAAGGGACATAAATCCCACTAATAGAGGTAACATGATTGAAATGAAATCTGATAGATTCTTCTATGTTCTTTTTAAAAATAAGAAAATCAAGCCAATGAGCTTGGTTTACAGGAAGCGACTGAGATTGTTACTGTGATATGCCCGGTCTGTTATTGTTCATAATGAATCAATGAAGTACGGACATTAAAGACATATATATATACTTTTTTTTTTGGGTACCTATATGTCACTTCAATTGCTTTGTGAAACAGTTTTATTTAGTTTCTATACAAATATGTTAGACCCACAGGAAATGAGAAAAGATGAAAAGTTTATGTTAGGAGAAATTAAATAAAAGGGTGCAGGGCAGTTTTGTTGGTTAGGATGGGTTAGTCTATTTAAAGACCAACCCAGTTAGGAGAAGGGAAACTTTTGAAGGTTATAAGTGTTGACAGAGTTTACTCTGTGTGAAAGGAAGAGTGCTTCCTTTGTAACCCTTTAGGGTGTAGGCATTGTGTAGAGAATTATTTGGTAATAAACATTGCATTTCAGTATTTCTTGTTTCGCTGTGAGTTCTGTATCTGTGTTGGATCAGTGGAGTCCTAACAAAATAATTGCTCTCAATATTTTCCTTTCCATTAGTAAACCTTCTAACACTAGAAGTTTTGTATGGAGCTACTGTGCGGCATAGAAACCAAATTGAAAATGTCTGCCGTGTATATTATAAATTAGCAGTAGCATATAGCAAGGACTAAATTGAAAACAGTTAAACTATTAGGTTCCTCTTTGTGCGACAAGAAAAAGAGGGCCTACTAGGGAACAATCACACACAAGGGAAAATAATTCTTTATTGCTGAAGGGAAATGAAAGTAACCACACGGATCAAGTTATTAAGGTATACCTCAAAAGCAGTGTTCTCCATTTACTCAGGAAATCGCCCATTAAATAATATTTCTTTATCTGCCCCTTTTACTTTAAAGAGGTCCTATTTATAGGTTATAAGAGTTACAGCTATTCAAATAAGACCCACTAAGCCTACTATCTCATTAACAGATTGTTACAACTTTGCCTCTTTACTCTTCCTATACAAACCTGCAACCCTTTTGATATAATTTAGAGGGGGTCAATATAATTTTGAGTTTAATTTTATTTTTTATTTTTTATTTTTTTCTAATTAAGAGGCTGAATTGCCACATGAGAAGATAAAAATTACAAGAGAAGGTAAACCATTCATGTTCTCATGGTGGGAAATAATGATGCATATAATGCGAATTAAAGGAAACACTAGTTGAAGTTAATTGCTAATGGATCTTAAAGACTACTTAGTGAGAATTGATGTGGAGGTTAGTGGGCCTTATTATGGTTGTCTAGAGTGATACATACTTTAGCCTATCTTTGTGAGAGCTTTAGAATTCTGAGTTATAAGAGCATGTGATGATGATCAACTTCATGATTTGTCACTCAATTTCTCATCTTTATTGAGTGTGGCGTCAATATCTTCAACTTCTCATCTTTTCCCTTTTTTCTCTTTAGTTGGTATGAGAGCTTTGAATCCTGATTTTCATTGATTTTTTTTTTACTTTCAATTTTTTTGTTTAAAAACAATTTTTGGACTTATGGTAGGTACTAGCGTTGAAGTTGCTCATGAACTCAATGCATATATAGAGATACAGATAGAAAAGTGAGAGCAAAGATGTAGTTATAAAGAGAGAATGTTTGATGAGTATTGAAAAAGACATGCTTTAATTGTGTAGATGGAGAAAAAGAAAAACAGAGCTAGTAGAAAAGAAAAGTAGAGAAGAAAAAGAAATAAAAGAAGAGTTTGTAGAAAAATTAAAAAGAAAGAGTTGAGAGTAAAAGAAATAAAAGGGAAGGAGTTGAGAGAATAAGAAATAAAAGAAAAGAAGTCGAGGAAAAAGTAAATTCTAGAAAAAGATATAAAAGGAAAAAAAAGGAAAGGAGAAATAAAAGAAAATAGGTTGGGGAAATAATAAATTCTAGAAAAAGAGGAAAGAAAAAAGAAGGGAAAGGAGAAATAAAAGAAAAAGAAGTGACAAAGAGGAAGGAAAAGATAATAATAGAGATATTTTTTCTAATTGTGCAGATGTTGTTTTGTCCATTCAACAATGTGAGGGAAAGTATTCAAATGCTTGAATGGAAAAAATAAAGGGATAATTTTTTCATCCTGGTATTGGCTTAATTGTTTCTCTTGGAGGAAGTGTGGAATTTAGTGCCTTATTATGATTTAGCGTATAAAAGGATGAAACGTCAGGGAGAGATATAAGGATTGTAACAGAAAATTAAGTTTTCTAAGTGAGAACTTTATGGAGTTGAGTTATAAAAGTCCAAATTTTGACCTTATTAGGGCAAGTTGTAAGAATCACTTATCATTCACCTTCTCATTTTTCTTAACTGTGGTATCAATATCCTTCCATAAATTGAATATCAAAATGGTCCCCTTTCTGTTTTTTCATCACCTTTCCTCTTATTGGCTGTTGCTCTTATTCAGCCCTAGCGTATACTTTACATGGATTAAACTGAAGCATATTTTGTAAAAGACCAAGTAGAAAATGAGTGGCACCTGAAGGGATAAGAAATATATTTTAACCCGAATAAAACTAATTACACAATTAATTAGATGAATGATCACCGTACATGTTCTCCTTTCTGACATTGCATTTCTTTGTGCAACTATCATTTTCTATAGTAACTATTTAACTGCTTCCAATTGTATTTGCAGTAGGGAATTAACTTAGGTGTGCTTGAATTTGCAAAACCTTGTTTGCACTACCAGTATAGTCCCGTGAGGCAAATGCCTTATTGACAATTGTTTATTGTAGTTAAATGAAACAGTTCAGATAAACTTATTTTTTGTATAAAATGATAGTTCTTACCCAATTACCCCCTGAATAAATGGTTATGTTAATTCTTGGATTTAGGGCTTGGGCAGAGGATGAGGCTAAACGAGTGAGAGAGCAAGCAATAGCCTTAGAGGAGGCTAGAGATCGTTGGGAGAGGCATGGGATCAAAGTGGTAGTTGATGATGACCTCCGCAAGGAGGCCTCGGCTGGAGTTACATGGCTCAATGCCTCAGAGCAGATTTCAGTTCAAGGAACAGTTGACAGGGCCGAGAACTTATTGGACAAGCTCAAACTAATGGCATCAGATATCAGTGGAAAATCAAGAGACATACTTGACAAAATCATCCGCATGATCTCTCAATTTATATCAAAATTGAAGGAATGGGCATCCAGAACAGGAAAACATGCTGAAGAATTTGGAGAAGTTGCCATCTCAAAGGTAGGTAAGTCAGCCAGTGAGTTGCAACAAAGTGCTATTGAAGTTGGATTTGGTATCAAAGAAGGTGCAAAGCGTGTTGCAGGTGATTGTAGAGAAGGGGTTGAGAAAATCACTCAAAAATTCACGCAGAAGTTCAAGACCTGATGATATCTTCTATCCTCAACATTTTTCAAGCTTATTGGCCGGTTACCTTTGATTTATTTTGAGTGCTTCAATAGAGATATGTACCAGACACCGATGCAGAGACATTGGCGGTTCTAATGACTGCCTTTTGAAGATCACAACATATTGACGTGATGCCGTGGTTGTATAATTGATACTAGTAAGAATTGTAGTTGAGGAATAAGCAGTTGTAGTTCAACATGTTGTCATGCCTGCATCGCATTTAGAGTAAAAGATAAGCGGCACGGATATTTTTCTTTTGAAGCATGCTTTGTACAAGTTGCCATGAATCATGATCATTAACAAGCCTTGCAATAAGGGTGTTAGCATAATAAGTGATTTCATTTTTAAACTGTATACAAATATTGGATTGTGATTCACTATTACTATGATTAAAATGAAAGTTTGAGTGTATATATTATAACGTTTTAGTTATGTTCAAGGTATAACTTTAAAACACTATGAAAACTATGGCTTAATAATTGTATTTTTGGATCTTTAGGTATAGCACATAAGGACTAAAATAAGATTTAAGTACAAATTTTAAAAATATGATAGAATAAGAATAACATAAATACTAATCTTATTTAATGTTTGAGTTTATTATTATAAAGAGAGGATAATAAGTTGTGAAGATGTTAGTGATGATAATGATAGATGAAGAAAATGATGATGATGAAAGTGATGATAGTGATAAAAAGATGATTGAATTGATAGTAATGAAAGAAGATTTGTTAATAAAGGTAGTTGTTGTAACAATTATGTGAGCCTAGGAGGGAGTAAGAATGGAATGAAGAATTCATAACATCCATTCATATCTATTATATATATTTTTTTTTAAAAATAGTTTTGATATTTATAACTTTTTCTAAAATTTGCTAAAATTAAAATTATTTAACATCGAAAGATGACAATTAAATACTGAGGATATTACACATAAAATATGTGAAAACATAAAAAAATATTACATTATAATCTATTCAACATAATAATATGTAACATGATATGATAAAAATATAAAAATAATGATATAAAAGTAAATTATATAAAATAAAATAAAATATTTCTGGTATACTTAATATAATAACTATAATGAGAGTCAAACCTAACACATAGTATAATACCTACCCAAATCTTTCCACAACTATCTCATAATGATTATTTAACTGTTATTTTCTTCTAAGGAAGATTCAACTACCACTAATACATTAAATAAGTGCCTTTCATTTATTAACATTTGACAATTTGACTTATTTTGAATATTCTACATCTAATTATACCTTAAAAAAAGGAATTATACTCAGATGAGTCTTTAGTAGTTTTGAATTTCTGGTACCCGAATCAAATGTAAATGTCAAATTACACTATGATATTATAATTTTATCACATTATATTATAATTTATTAAAGAATAAGAGATCATTTAACTCTGATATTTGTGGGGTAGTTAACACGTGTTTGATTTATATCACTATTTATTTATTCATATAAGATTTAAAAATCAACTATTTTAAAACGAATCTCTCTCTCTCTCCCTCTCTCTCTATATATAATAAACATGTACTTAATACACGATATAAGTAACTTTAATATACGTTGACTGGATATTTAGTTTTCAAAATATAACTACTTATTAATTCAGAAATATTTTCAAGGCATCCAAATAAATATGTTATTTCTCTAACACAAAGCAAAAAAACATTAAAAAGTGAATTCAAATTATATATGCTATTAATACTTTGTAATATAATGTGCATATTTTGAGAATTTGACTAATTTATCATATTACTTTATTTATATATTACCATTTTAGTTTATACAATATATAAAAAAAATATGTATTTTCTATAAATAAAAGAAAGGTAAATAAAAATTTAACTAGAAAGTACTTTACTTTTCATTATAATTTTTCACCAACTTCTTTTACACTTACACTTCACATATATTTTCTTATATATATCTAATCTTTTAATCATTTACTTATTTAACGTCACAATATTTTCTGTAAGAGACTTCTTATCACCAAACTTAGATTATTCAAATATCAGTAAGAACGGTTACAATTTATATAATAGATAATATTTTAAATTGATAATACAAAAACTGAAGCGATATTTTTTAACTATTAATAATTTCATTTAAAAACATTAAAATTTAATTTAGAAATAAAGATAAAAGTTATATATTACAAACCATTCTTAAAAAACATTTAAAAAAAAACAGATTCATAAAAAAAAAATGACCACTTTAAAAACACATTCATTAAAAATAATGATTATGATTTATATATAAAGAATTTATGTACACTTCTCCCAGAAGCATTGGGAGCCTCTCCTTTCTGTTAGGTCTTACAACTACTACTACTATAAAAACAAAAAGCATTTTGTTTTTATAGTATTATGAAAAAAAACTTTTCATTGATAGTGTCTCCTTCACTTCATATTTTGATGTGATGATAAAACAAAATAGAAGGTACCAGGTTTGAATCTTTTCTCTCACCCACATCTCCAATGGTGTCAGCAAGATGCAAAACCCAACCCGTTGTCTGAGTTTGAATTGTAGGTTTGGCTACCCTTTTGCCCTTTGCTTCGATTCTTCTTCATCCTAAATTCTAAATTCTGCAGCAATAATATTATAGTACAAAGTTTACTGCTCAAGTCACACACCACAACCAATAATAAACCTAGGAAGCTCCGATGTCTCTTTTTCGCACACCATGACTACATATGATTAAACCCCATTAAATAAAGTTTCCACTTTGGAGTTCTGAGTCCTTTAATCATTCATCCCAACTGATTTTTGGAACTGGGTGACACTCCTTGTCCCCTTTCCTTACTTGCTCTCTGGTGGGTCCTTCAACCAATGCAGAATTTGTGATCTTGATCAATGATCACCTTTGAGTAATAATTTTGATGTGTCTTGAGTCACTCTGGGTGAGTTTTTTGTGAGTATACTGGATTCGGGATATTGGGTAATGATTTTCACTATATCCTTGTGATGATCGTGTCTTGTTCTAGAAGATTTAATTATTGGGGCTGGGAAATTACAGTTTTTTTTTGTTGTCTCTAGTTTCTTTGTTGGTCACTGTGATTTTGGCAGGTAGTTAATTGTGTATAGATCCATGATTCTTTACAGTTTCGATGTATATTGAATTCTGTTTTGTGCGAGAAAGATATTGACCCCCTTTGTAAGTTTAAGCTTCAGATTCTATTCTGTGTTCATACTTGTTACAGTGTAAGAAATTCATTGCACTTGAGAGGAAATTTGTACAAAATTCCCATTTCGTTGCAGCCTATAGAGCTTAGCATGCATATGCTGTAGGCATAATGTCAATCCTGTGTGGCTTTCCTCTTGTTGAGTGTGTATACTGTCTGGCTTGTGCTCGTTGGGCTTGGAAAAGATGTCTTCATACTGCTGGCCATGACAGTGAGAATTGGGGTTTTGCAACAGTGGAAGAATTTGAGCCTGTACCACGCCTTTGTCGCTATATTTTAGCTGTGTATGAAGATGATCTTCGGCAACCCCTTTGGGCACCTCCTGGTGGCTATGGAATTAGCCCTGATTGTTTACTTCTCAAAAAGACATATGAAGATACATGTGGAAGGGCACCGCCCTATATACTGTATCTTGATCATGAGCATGAAGATATAGTTCTTGCCATCAGGGGTCTAAATTTGGCAAAGGAGAGTGATTATGCAGTTCTGTTGGACAATAGATTGGGGAAGAGAAAGTTTGATGGGGGGTATGTTCACAATGGGTTGTTGAAGGCTGCTGGTTGGGTTTTGGATGCAGAATGTGAAATTTTGAGGGATTTGGTGGAAAAGCATCCAAATTACACGCTGACTTTTGTTGGACATTCCCTTGGATCTGGCGTAGCAGCTATGCTGACAATGGTGGTAGTGCAGAATAGTCATAGACTGGGACATATTGATCGGAAGAGGGTCAGGTGTTATGCCATTGCCCCTGCTAGGTGCATGTCACTGAATTTGGCAGTAAGATATGCAGATGTCATCAATTCTGTTGTGCTGCAGGCAAGTTATCGTTTAATTTCATTTCTATTTATTTAGTTGATTATGATTGTAGAGTGCTGTGTCTTCAAATTTTGAACACCTAAAGCATATATAAAATAATCGGGAGTGGATTACTAATAACTAATAATCAGTCTTTGAGATTACAATGTAACCAATTCTATGGACCAAACTCTTTGTTGATGTTGATAGAAGGTAGTTTGTTTTACATTACCTTCTTTTGATGTGTTTATAGAAAGTTCTTGCCTTGTGTATAGAAAGATAACATCTTGCAAAGAGTAGTGAATTTTGAATGTGATGAATTTATTTTTGAATGACTCTAGATTTATAATACTTACAAATAGGCTAAAGGGATGAAAAATCAATATAGAGTCCCAATCCTATAACTTCTAACTAGAATCCATAACTTTCATTGGTTTTTCTCTTTTGGAGAATTTGTTGCCAGTTTTTCTCAGGTTCAATGCTACAGATGTCTGTTCATAAAAATTTCTGTTTCTTGAATGATGGCTTACACATTCAAGTTTCATAGTTTAAAGCATTCAATAACTTCATGTGACGTAAGGTTACAGTCTTATTGGTGTCTCGGTATATTGAAAACCATTATATCCATAGTAACAACTTTCAGTTAGAGATGAATGAACACATTTGAGTGTTTGGAGATAGAAAATATATGGAGAGCTTTCTTGAGTGTTGGTCTGCTCGACACAGGTCACATATTTGGATATAGACTTTTTCATGTGGAACATAATGAATTAGTGGATGATTTATTTTTATAATCAGTATATTGCTTAAACTTCCGATTTATGTTATGATGCAGTACAAATCATGTCTTTCTTCATGCTTCATTATACTTGATGCTGTGATTGATGAATCTGATGCTTTGAAGTTTACCACTGTTTACCTTGATCAGGATGACTTCTTACCAAGAACAGCCACCCCATTGGAAGATATATTTAAGTCTCTTTTCTGGTATGTCTTAAGGACTTGTGTAATTATGCCTTTTGGTTATCAATACTTAGAAAGTGGATTTAGATTTAACTTAACAGTACGAAACCAGCTTGCAAGTGAGGTTTATACTCGCTTCTATTTTATAATTTGGTCATCAATGTGAGATATCCAACGAACTCTCTCATTTTGAATGTGAAACTAAATATTTTGTGGATAGTGACTTGATAACGGATGAGACAACATATTCAACAAACCTTGTTGAGATACCATCTTACAAAATAGATTTAGGCCTAACTCAATCCTATAAAACTATTTTGTAAAATGAGATTTGCACCTATTTATATACTATAATTTGGCCATATTTTAATTTGTTCGTAGGGAGATAATTTATAATAATTTATTTTTCTGTTTCTGGCAGTTTGCCATGCATATTGTGCATGAGGTGCATGAGGGATACATGCATTCCAGAAGAGAAGATGCTCAAAGATCCAAGAAGACTCTACGCACCTGGTCGCCTTTATCACATAGTTGAGAGGAAGCCTTTTAAGTATGGTTAAGAAAAAAGAAGAGTTCATGCCTTATGCTGAATTCTATCTGTGTTTTTGGAAGTCTCGTTTTTTCCTTAATTGTCTGACACGTGTTTCTTCTAGTTTCTTGCACAATAATATATGTTAACAATGATCGTGCCAAAAGTATGTTTATACTGCCTTTGCTTTTGGTCTTACCTGAACTTCTAAACATTTTATGCAGAATGGGAAGGTTTCCCCCAGTTGTGAGGACAGCAGTGCCGGTAGATGGAAGGTTTGAGCATATAGTCCTTTCATGTAATGCCACATCTGATCATGCCATCATTTGGATTGAGAAAGAAGCTCAAAGGGCTCTGGATGTAAGTGTAATTGTTTATTGGTATAAGTAAAGTTTTAGATGATAACCATAATTAACTCTGGCTGTGAATGTAATATGGTTCTCCTTTCTAGAACCTGTTTTTCTGGTGCCCTTCAAATTTAAAATATGCTAAGATTACTCATCAACTAGAAATATGAAGATCTAGGCCTTACAAGGTTTGGGGAGTCCCTACTTCACAAGTTGGTTGTTGTTGAGTTAGGCTCTAAGCTCAAATTCTATGAGAGTATTAAGCTCAAATTCTATGAGAGTATTAGAGCCTTTCTTAGATCATTTCTTTGACCACCCATATTTGTCTACACTCTAGTAGTTATCTTCCTAGGTGAAAAGGGGTGTTGTAATTGGACCACCCACATTATAGTTATAGGAGTGTGTGTGAGAGGGTGTGGTTACATTTACATTATGATCTATGTAGTCTATGACAATCATGACTAATTCTCATCTTACAAGTCAATTTTATGGGATTAATTTAAACCCTTAACCCAAATTTTAAGAAAATGATTGGAAGACCTGTTTTTGAATCATGACAAAACAGTAAGTTGATAGTAATAACAATTTGTACACGTATTTCCCACTAAGATGGAGTAGCAAGAATTAAGAAAACATCTTGTGATTGTTTTTTCTTCATTTAGTAATACCAACAACACTATCTAACTCTTTCTTTTCAACACACTCTCCTATTGAAAGAATTCGTGTTGGTTTCACTAAATATGTAGGTTTGCATAAAACTAATAGGACCCAAATGAACAAAACTTAGTCTTTACCTCATTTTAGGAACAAAACTGAACCTTTTCCCTATGTTTTATGTCAACTGCAGTTGATGCTGGAGAAAGAGGAACCAATGGAAGCCCCTGCCAAGCAAAAAATGGAGCGGCAAGAAACCCTGACCAGACACAATGTTGAATACAAAGCAGCATTACAAAGGGCCAAAACATTAGATGTTCCACATGCTTATACACCCCCATCAGAGTATGGCACTTTTGATGAGGAGGGAGATGCTAGCTCAACAAGATCTCAGGGTGAGTCTTCTAATAAAAGTTATATGGATGAAAGCTGGGATGCATTGATTGAGCGTCATTTGGAGAAGGATGAACATGGCCACACTGTGCTCAAGAAACAATGATCAAGTCCTTTTACAAGACTTCAGAACATGCTTTAGATAGTGTAAAAAGTAAAATTCCTTCATTCTTGTTGTGCCTCTCATGGGGAATCATAAATCATAAATTTGTTAGATGTTAATGGAATCAGGATTCTAGTGTCTTAGCATCTAAAGTTAAGATTTGATAGTTACATGAATTCATGGAACAGTCTTACTCTTGTAAATTGAAATTTTGAAAGAGTTTCCTTAGTATTTAACAAATTTAGTTATTTGATTTGTTTCTTTTAACTATAATGCTTATGTATTTTTTTTTATTAATTAATGATGATAAGTGGAAGTTGAAAATCATTAATTATAAGGATTTGTTTTTTAAATTTAACAATGTGAATTAAACTAATTACTTTTATTAGTTTGTGTTGTGTTAAAAGTAATATTAAAGAAGAGAGAGAAGTATATAACTTGCAACTTAAACCAACCAATAAATAGGAATAAGGCTTTTGGATTCTACACTTCCATATATTGAAACAACACCTTGATGGAAACTGAATTTCTAATCTTATCCTTCGTAAATATATATTTCGAATTCTGAATCTCATAATATATTTCTAGATTTAGAAATAAATATTGCATATAATTATGAAATATAATTCAGAATGTGTGTCTTGGAATGTGCATTTTGGAATGTATTACTTATACATTCTAGAAAGTATTTTTTAGATTTAGAAATATGCAAATTCAAAATGTATTTTTTAAGGATAGGTTTGTCATTTCATGCTTTCATAGGGTGTGGAAGTTTAAAAACATAGGATTGCAAAATGCAATGCATTACGAATATTTGGGTGGTTTTACCAAACAAGGACAAGACGTATCAGTGATTTCCTTCCACCTCCATATATTTTGTTCTATATTACATAAATATGAAAATTCTTATTTTTGTGCTTGTCAGATTAGACAATTCCAAGGTCATCTTTTTAAAAAAAAAAATTATGAAATTATAGTAATTTATTATTTTTAAATTGTATAATTCAAAAATCATTTAAATTGTGTAATTCAGATTTTTTTTAAAAAAATATTAAATTATGTAGCCTAGAAGTATTTTAAAAGAATATTTTTTGATTTTATAATTAAAAAATATTTTTAGCTTTTGAATTACACAATAAAATGAAAACTTACATGTTTATTAATGTTCACGATGAAAGTACTGATAATCAACAAACAATGTCCAAATATTTTATAGATATTGAAATTTTTTTCTTCAATCTAAGAAATTTATAATTATTGTGACAACCCTAGTTTATGTATTAGATAATTCAGATCAGGTTGTTAAAATTGTTTTAATTAAATAATTTAAAATTATATTTTAAGATTATATAATTTAAAATATTTTTAAGATATATCATATAAAGAATATTTTAAATTACATATTCTGAAATTATATTTTAGATTTTAAATTATATCATGGTTAAATTATTAAGATGCAAATTGATACTTATTCTAGTTTAATAATCCACTCAATTTCCAAGGAGTTTAATAAACAGATATTGCTGTTTTACAATATCAACTACACCTTAATAACTTTTAGCATAATATTTAATAAATTTATTATTTACAACTATATACAGGAATGAGTATGTTTTGACGAGTTTTTCTTATAAGAGAAAAAAAAAACAAAAACAAAAGGGAGTTGTTTCGTAAATTGAAATTAAATTATGTATAAATCATTTTATAGAAATGATTTTATACAATTTCTTAAATTTTTATCATTAATTTGTACATAAATTGATTTTAATTTATAAAGAATTAAACTTCAATTTTTTTATTATTGTTTTCTATAATAATTTATAGAAAAAACTCTTCCAATCAAACTTAGGTCTTTATATGATTTATTTATTTTTTAAACATTTTTTTAAAGCACTTAATACACATATATCTAATACCACTTGGATCAATGGTTAATGGTTGGAGACCTATCATGAAAGCATTATCAATTTTTTCCTACTTTAAACAACAATTTAAAATTTCACACACAAGTTGGAATGAGAAAAAAAATTACATTTAAACTACTATAACTAAATTGGTGATGTAATACTCCCTTTCGTGTATAAGAAGTTTCTTTATACATTACAAAAATAGCTATGGTATTAGATTTTATTAATTTTTAATTGTTTTTCTCATAAAAAGGTATAACAAGATGTTGTACTGAAAAATTATTTATATTTATATTACGAAAATATTAAGTGAAGTAAAGTAATTATTTTTTTTATAAATGAGAAACGAGACAATAAAATATAAAAAAAAAGAGAGTAATGGAAGTGTGAAAATTAGGTGAAGCATAACAGAAAAGAAAAGCAAACTGCGAGAGAAGCAATCGATGCATACAGAAATCGCGTTTGCTTAAGCACTTTTCTTGCTTTCATTTCCGATTCCGTTTCTCAACGCTTCTTCTCAATGGCTTCTGTCTCCCTTCTTCTCGCCCTCCTCGCGTTCTTCGTAATTGGCACTTCTCTTTCAGACAGGTAACTTGCAGAATACCCCTTCACCGTTTTTGCTGTAATTTTGTTACAAGTAACAATTTTTACTTTTTTGGATTCGTTACTCATTCATTCCTATAAAATCTGGCTTGTGAAGTATCATTTATATACTTTTTTATTTGATTATAGCATTTATCATGAGAAATCTCGAAAACAGGATAACATATAACCGTTTTTTTTCTATTTGCTACAATTTTGTTACAGTTTAGTCCTTTTAATGAGAATTCTTATGATACTAGACATTGGAGTGACTATGATAATAGTTTAAATATGGTTCCACAATAATTATAGTTAAGGTGAACTATGATATAAATTTAGAATTTAGATTTAGATTTAGACTTAACCCATCTTACAAGATTGGTTTGTAAGGCAATGGGTTAATGTGGGATCTCCAATAATGAGAATAAGAAATCAGGGATCTGTGTTGGCAAAAGGGATATTCAATTTTTAATTGATATAAGAAATTAAGAAAAGTTAGTGTGGTGAAAAAGAAAAGGAGGGAAATAGAGTGAAATTCAATTAAATCTCACTCACAGGACTGTAATTTGTCTGTCCTAATATCAATAATAGGTTGTAACATTCTTGTGGGGGCTAATTAGCAATGGAAATTATGCCAAAGGTTTCTGAAGCTACTGCAAGTGTGACTAGTTCAAGAAACTTTCATTTCCATTTCCTTTTTCTTTTTGTGAACAATTAAGTTAAGTGTGGCCATTCCCCTAATTTTAAGAGTTTAACTTTGCAAATAGTTTAAATCAGTCAACATCGTGATTTATGGTTGAAGAATAATCATAGCCCTTATAGTATGACATCAAGAGTTCGATTTCCAGGTGTGTGCTGGAAATACATCTTTCAGGAAAATTATCTCCTTTTACTCATGATCTTGACTGGTTAGTCTCTAGCTCTTGATCAGGACACAGAAAAAAGTTTATATCAGAAAGAAAGTAAAAGTAAAGTAAAATTGTTTGTAGTCGTCCGTAAAATTTCAAAAGGAAAGAAGACATTTTCTCAAATAACTGGCATTTATGTTTTTCTTCGCATTAGTTTTCCCATAATAGATCTTATGGACTTATTTTTGAAATGTAGATAACCAAGGGAAGGATTAGTTCCCATTATTCATGACTGATGTTGTATTTTACTATTTACTAGTTACTAATCAGAATGTTTATGTTGTTCACATTGTTAATTTGCATGAGCAGTAGGAAGGAATTAAGGAACAAGGAGAAAAGTCCATTACAGATGTTAGAGCGCTCAGTTCATTATTCCAACAGTATTAACCCATCACGTGTTGTCCAAATCTCTTGGCAACCAAGGTCAGGTACTTTCTAGAACTTTCCCTTATATCATTAGTGGTTGTATTACTGCTGAAGCTATGCAAATTTTCTAGCCTCTTTTTCTTTATTTCAATGTTTCGAACTCTGATGTATCGTTGCCTCTCTTGCTGTAGGGTTTTTCTGTACAAAGGTTTTTTGTCTGACAAGGAGTGTGAATACCTCATTTCTTTGGTAAGATGTGTTTCTGTTTGTGATGGTTTCTGTATGGGTTTCTAATACTTGGGCTAATTTTTTAATTTTAACCAACTGTGTTTTTTTTTCTCAGGCATATGCTGAGAAAGAAAAATCCTCAGGGAGTGGTGGAACTTCCTTGGAGATGGAAGTGAGTTTGAACTTTTTCCGGGCCTAGTAGTACAAACTAGCATATAGCAAATTAGGTTCTGTTCGTAGTTGATTTATGTTTGAACTTTTTTGGTTTAAGACCCAATTCTGTTTCTAAATATTGTTACTACCCCTAAACCACACAATAAAAGCCTTTCCTTTTTTTTTTTTCTAAATTAGTTTGATTTAATTGAATCGAAAAGCTTTTTTACCAAGTGGTCCCAAGTCTGATATGTTATCGCATTACTTTGTTCTTGCACATTTTCCTTTATCAGTTTTTAACCTTCAAAACTCAATCAATCAAATATGTATTGAATTATCGCTTTTCCACAATAATGTCGAGTTTACCTTTTTCTCAAAAGAATAATATCAGTTTTGGGTAAAATCCTGTACACTCTTTCTCAGCAAGAGTTTATTCTGAAATTGGGGAAAAGCCAAACGTGTCTTATACAGTGCATCTATTCCTATATACTTCAAGGTTCTAGCTCACAGTTCTGCTGTTTGTAACTGTTACTTTAAAAGTTCATAAAAGTACCCTTATTGTTATAGAATTGTGATCTTTTTCATATCACTTATACTGAACTAGAAAGCTTAAAACCATTTTGAATTTTTTTTCCTTATTGTTGCTTGACCTCAACAGTTTATTGCTATATTGACATGGTGTTCTGGACATCGTCATGACTTATGATGATGTTTTACATTGTGGGTTAGGATGATATTCTTGCAAGGATTGAAGAAAGACTTTCAGTTTGGACTTTCCTTCCTAAAGGTAGCTATTTGGTCAGTTCAGGCCATTATTGTCAGATTATTACATCTAGACTAATATATTATTGTTTTCTTGTTATTAATCTTTTCCACCAGAGAACAGCAAGCCTTTGCAGGTCATGCAATATGGGTCGGAGCAGAATGACCAAACCTTAGATTATTTTACAAACAAAACCAATTTGGAATTGAGTGGACCTTTAATGGCAACAGTTGTTTTATATCTCTCAGACTCTAGTCAAGGGGGTCAAATTCTCTTTCCTGAATCAGTGGTAAGGCCATTGGAGTTTTTATCCTATGTGCTGTTCACTTTTCACCTCTTTCTGAATCTGTGTCTTCACCATTTAATCATGTCAAATTATTCTCAGCCAAGGAGTAGCAGCTGGTCAAGTTGCAGTAACAGTAATAAGACTATCCAACCAGTAAAAGGGAATGCAATTCTGTTTTTCTCTCTTCACCCAAGTGCTTCTCCTGACAAGAGTAGCTTTCATTCTAGATGCCCTGTGCTTGAAGGGGACATGTGGTCTGCAATTAAGTACTTCTATGCGAAACCAATTAGCAGAGGCAAGGTCTCAGCCATATCAGAAGAAGATGAATGCACTGATCAAGATGACAGTTGTCCTGCTTGGGCAGCCATGGGAGAATGCCAAAGAAACCCTGTGTTCATGATTGGATCTCCTGATTATTATGGTACGTGTAGGAAAAGTTGTAATGCATGCTGATCACAAGTTCATTTTTACACTTTCTGTTCGTATAAATATTCATCCTTATGTTCTTTACCACTTCCTATTGCTGTAGAGAAATACATGTGGAATTATCACCTTTTTTTATTCTTCAAAATTTTGTCATGTTCTTGAGTTGCGCATCAAAAGGTGCTCAAAACAGTGTATAGGGAATTGGGACTTGACAGGGTTTAGATTTCAATTTTGATGTATTTTTCTTTTTTAAATATCCTTTGTGATAGTCAAGTGTTGAGGTATATTGATAAAAAAAAATACTTTATAATATAAGTTATTACTGTTTAATAATTTGGTAATGTATGATTACCTCCTAATTTTTTGCTTTATAAAATTTAAATTGTATTCTTACACCTAAGTGATACAATCCAAATTACAATCGGTGACATGAAACCTATTTATTGTAACTTTTCTGACTTACCTTACTTTCGCTATAGTTTACAACATTTTTCTATTAGAAAACGTGAGAAATACAATCGGTTACGTTACAAGATGAAAATAATTCATGTAATATTATTTAAAAGTTCTTAATCTTCAATATTTACCTTTTTTTTCTTTTTCTTTCCCTTATATATACACTTAATATCTGAAAAATATTTACATAAATGCAACGATAAGATACTCATTTATAGTAGAAATTTAACAATGTTCTATTTTTGAAACATTTATATAAATATTCCTAAACTAAAAAAGTTTAACCAATACAAACAAATTATAATTAGGAGAGATAATTTTAATCAGAATAAGAGTTCTCCAATAAAATATTCCTTACAAGAATTTTTTTATTATTTTTGTGGTCCTTAATACTTTTTTAATCCTCTCGGCTTCATATTAATAAAATAAACAAATACTTAGTTTTGTTCCAATAATAAATAATTTCAAATATTCTTAAAAAAACTCATTCTTATATATATATATATATATATATATATATATATATATATATATATATATATATATATATATATAATTTAGTTTATTCAAGTCATTAAGAAACTAACTTTAAAATATTCATATTATTAAAATAATAATAATTATTACTATAATTATGATTTAAAATTATGAAAAAATTTATGAGTATAAATAAATTTATCCTAAAAAACCTGTTAAGAAAATGTTTGAGTTCATAAAACCATAATTATCACAATCCATAATTATGAAGGGATAATTTTAGTTGAAATAAGAACCATATCCATAATTATGAAGGGATAATTTTAGTTGAAATAAGAACCATAATTATTAGGGGTAGGATTTGTGATTATGAGTACAACTTAAAATTTAGTCCAATGAAAAGATGTATTTTATCTTCTAATCAATTCCTATAAGATTAAAAAAATTAGTATTCTATATTAAGATTTGTCTCTCATCTTCTTAGAATAGAGAACTAGGTTTTTCAAACCAGCTATCAACCAATGGAACATGAATATATAATAACAGTATTAAAATTCTTGTGTTGTGAAAAAACAAGAACTATTTTCTCTCTTCATCTCTGTCAAATTTGTTGATGTTGTAGGTGATTTTAGATTTTCCTATTTTAGACTACTTTTTACTTTACACTAAGTTGGCTTGTCAATTTCAACATCCTAACCCTAGTACACTAACTATATTAACTAAAATCATCTATATAAAAGACTAAAGTGAAAGCTGAGAGTTAATAAATTTTAATCTTAGAGAGTTAATAAATTTTAATCTTAGAGTCTTGAGATTTACTAGAAGGTGACTCAAAAGATATAATAGTGAAATAATCCTTTTTTAAAAAGGTCCTAGTATAATAATTCCAAACTCACATTGTCAATAATCTCATAATTGTGAAATGATTGATGATAACATTACAACATCAACATTTATAGAACCAATACATTTAGATTTTTCATCTATATATTTAGGTACACAAATTAATTTAGTTTTTTAGAGAATTGAAATTGATGATAACATTACAACATCAACATTTATAGAACCAATACATTTAGATTTTTCATCTATATATTTAGGTACACAAATTAATTTAGTTTTTTAGAGAAGTGAAAGTTTTCAAGAAAATCCCAATGTGGGATTATGAGAGGAAAATAAAGAAATTACATAATAACATGGGTTGAGAATGGATTACTTATAAGAAACTACAAAACTTCTACACAATCAAATATATATAGACAAGACAATCCTTTGACATAAAACTTCTATTATTTCATAGTATTTTTTTAATACAATTAAATATTAAATGTATTCATTATATATTCTCTTTTCCCCTGTCAAATAATAATTTCTAATTTTGAATTTAGGTAGTCATGCAAAATATTGATGATAACATTACAACATCAACATTTACAAAACCAAAACATCTAGATTTTCCATATGTATTTAGGTGCACAAGTTTGGGAGGAGTGAAAGTTTTCAAAAAAATCCCAATGTGAGAGGATGAAAAGAAAGAATTATTAATTTTATTATTCATTCACATTAGGACATATTATCATATTCATTCTTTCTTCCTTCTTTTATAAGTTTTAGAACATAGATAATTACTTAGTTTACAAAATACTTAACTCCTTTTAAATAATATTAATTTTTAAATATTTTTATTTTAAAAAAGATATTTTTAATTTGAAATAAATAAAAAACTTTAAATGTCATATTTTATCTTAAAAATAATTCTATTTTTGAATATCAAATAAATAAAAAATAAATTTTTTATAATATAATAAAAAAATTGAATCAATTTTTAAATTATTTATCTAACTTAATAATTGAAAATAAAAATAGTATATGTATATTTAAGAAATGTTTGGTTAGTAAATATTTCGTTCTGGATTTGGTATTTTAATGAAATATTGAATGAAAATGTTGTGTGAAAAATGTTGTATCATGCATAATGGTTTGTTGTTTCCAATTACTCATGTATTTGGGATTTTATATCGTTTAAAGATTGTAGCACATTTTTTGATCACATTCCTCATCTTATCAATAAATATTTATGTATTGTCTAAAAAGAAAAAAATTAATGTAAAATAAATAAAAAACATAGACTAACTTAATATATATATATATATATATATATATATATTAAATAAAATATAATAATTATATCAATTACAAATCTAAAATAATTTAATTATCGTACCTCAAAAACAGTCTACTGTAAATTTGAGAAATATATCTATTAATGCTATCAACATATTTTAATCATTATATATTTACCATAATTATTTCAATTAAAAAATAATACAATTATTTGAATTAAAATATATTTTTTATATAAATAATAGTTACTAAAATAATATTATTTTCATTAAATATTTTTTTTTATAAATAAGTAACTGTCATGTAATAAAAATAATAGTGATATGTCATAAATTTATGAAAAATAAATATGTGTATAAGTGTAAGTTTTATTTGGATTGGATTATATCAGTTTTCATAATAGATAATAATATAAATAAAACACTTTGGAGTCAATTTTAATAAAACAATTCCTTGATTTTTTTATATAAGAATAATAATAACAACAACAAATATTTAACATATTTAATTTGCATTCATCAAATTATTTATTATTTCTAGAAAAATTTAAATCATTTGTAAAATTAAATTATTTTAGAGCAATAAATAATCTGCTAATAATTAAAAATTACTAATAGTTTTTTATATTTATATATCTATAACATATTTAAATTTAGTTTTGTTATTATAATATTTAAAATTTAAATAAAATAAAACAAGTGTAATAGTTTTTATTACCTGTATAACAAAATTAGTATATTAGATTTTAAAAATAATTATTTGTAATAATAAAAATCCATTATTTTTGTAAATTTTGATTTTAACGAAATATTTGAATCCGTATTCATGCTACATTTTACTTCATTCTAATTTTCATAACAATTTATTTCATTAAACTTATTCTATTTTGATAGCAATCTAATTGAATTTATTAAACTTAGAAGTCTTGTTGACCTCAAATATTTTTCTATGAATATAAATAGAAATAAAATAAACATTATTGATATATTAATCCAAGTGTTTTCCATATGTAAGAGTAAAGAAAGAAAAAAAAAATTGGAGCATACATCCCTAGTACAAGTTGTTCTTACATAGCTTAGAGGTCGAGAACAATAAATATTTTTGCGGAGTTTTGAGGCTAAGAACGTATAGGGCACCTTTTATAGGGCGCCTTCTATTATAGATATGATACGTGTCAGCGATAAAGTATAGTCTCTTCTACATAAAGTATGATTGTTATTCTCCACTATGTGTCAACGAAAAAAAAAGGTACAGTCTCTTCTACATCAGGTATGATTGTTATTATGCACTATGTGTCAGAGGGAAGACCTATAATCTTTGGGAGCGTCATTTATTAGGATTTGTTTATTTGTCAGATGTGAGATGCTCGTTCCCAATGCAAGAGAAGTGGGGTTGTTGGTTCATTGGTGCTGACTGACTGGGTACATGTGGACCATGAGTGCTGTTCTTCATATAAAAATGTGTAAGTTATGCTAGAGAGACATGATTTCAAGTGAAGAAGGTTGTGTTATGTTAACACGACTTCAGTAAAAAAAATGAACTGAAGTCATATCAATCATTGTGGCATAACTTCAATTCCATTTTTTTTATTCTATGTTCACTTAAATTCGTGTCATAATGTCACTATTTCTTTATTTAAAATAATTTTTCAGACTTAACTAATTTTTGTAAAAAAATAAAAAATTGCATTTATTTTGTAAAATCCAAAAAATTATACTCTTTTTTGGTTTTTTTTGTCAAGAATGAGTTTACAAAATTAATAATATTTTTTTATTCATTTACTAATTAAAATCACCACATATCCCATATAAATAAATAAACTTTTTTTCATTTATTAAGTAAAATCACATTATATCCATATAAATAGAGAAATAAAGGATGAGTTATTGATAAATTTATATAATAATAATAATCATTACACTTTAATTTAAAAGATAAATTAAAAGCATAAATTTGCATTAATATTTTCTAAAGATATATTAAATATATTTTATTAAAGATTGACATACTTCAACTCTCTCACCATCTTGATAAATCAATATAAATTTAAAGTATTTCTTATACAAATTTCAACATATATTTTGACCACTAGAGCCTAATATACGTTTATGTTTTAAAGATGCAATAAACTTTTCTTTTAACTTTTTAAGAATATCTAAATTAATGGTATTGAATCTAATAAAAAAGAGTTATTATGATGGTTGTTATTTTTAAAAGACTAATAGAATTGGTAGGGATTTTATTTTAAAATATAAACCCCCTTTCATCTTCTTTTAAAATATATAAAAAATAAATATACAGTTTAAAATGTAAGTTATCAATTTTATTTTTTTATCTGTATGTGTATTTTAACCATTTTAACCATCAAGAAAAGAAAAAACAAATAAGGAAGAAAGAAAAAAAGAAAATTCAGAAAAGTAAAAGAAATCAACAAATCATTCAGAAACATGGATCCTCGTATATTTTCTGTTTGTGTGTTGTTTAAATTTGTGATAAATCCTAAATTTAAATTATGAATAAATAATTAATTTTATTTTGATAATTAAAATTTTCATGAACTGGTGTTGAGGGATGTGAATATGGGTTATGCTTTTCTCTTATGGGTTTAGAAATATAACAATGTTCTTCTATTTTTAAAACATTTATATAAATATTCCTAAAATAAAAAAATTAACCAACCAAAACAAATTATGAGTAGAAGAGATAATTTTAATCAGAATAAGAAATCTCAAAAAAAAAAAAAAAATTTCTAACAAGAATCCTTTCATTATTTTTTGTGGCCCTTAATACTTTTTTAATCCTCTCGGCTCATATTAATTATAATAAACAAATACTTAGTTTTGTTCCAATAATAAATAATTTCAAATATTATTAAAAAACTCATAATTATATATATATATATATATATATATATATAATTTATTAAAGTCAAACAATTGATTAAGAAATTAACGTTAAAATGTTCATATTATTGAAATAATAATTATTATTACTATAATTATGATTTAAAATTATAGAAAATGTTGGGAGTTCATAATAATCATAATTATTAGGATTTGTGATTATGAGTACAAATATATTTATGTGATATAGTTTTTTTTTCTTCCAAATAGATATCTTCTAATCAAATCTTTACGATTCAAAAATTAATATTCTATGTTAAGACTTTTCTTTCACCTTTGTGATACTTTGATGAAGAGCAACGACAAAATAACCATAAAAGCATGCTCAATATTTTAAATAAAAAAATCCTTTAAAGTAATGGTAAAAATTCTATATTAAAATATAATTCCATTATGATTAACAAAAACTTAAAATCCGTTGAATTCTATTTATATTATATTTAAATTTGATAAAAATGAAATTTGAATAATTTTTGTTTTTCTATTTTCTTTTTAATATTTTTTTTTAGACTCACTAAGAATCCCTAAATATTTCCAATTAAATATTCTTATTTATGAAAAAAGATGAAAATTGTAAATATACAAATATTTGTGTCTACTAACTATCTTTCTCTTCAAATCAACCATACAACTGTTTATATTAAAAATAAATAAATTTTCCCAGACAGCTATCAATTTTTCAGCTCAATCTAAATATACAATAACAATCTTACCATTTTTGCTTTGTGAAAAAACACTTTCTCTTCTCAAATTGTCAGTGTTCTAACTTTCAGATTTTTCCTCTCAATATCTTTCTACTTAAAACCTCTTCTCACTTTACATCAAGTTGGCTTCTCAACTTGAGCATCCGAGTATACATATTATGTTTAACTTTATTAATTGATTTGAGTGAAAATTATTAGAAAGTCCAGGAATGTGTTTTAGGAATGTCTTTTAATAATTGATGTGAGTGAAAATTATTCGAAAGTTCACTATAGGAATGTCTTTTAGGAATGTGCTAACGAAATATTCACCAAAAATATACAACTTAGGAGGGGAGAAAAGAGACTTATATATACATAGTTAAAATTGCTTACAATATATATATATATATATATATATTACAACATAATAAAATCTATTCAGTAAAAAGACCTAGTGAATATGCACATTTCAATGTAGAACATAACTTATAAAACTGAATAAAAATTAAAAATTCGTTTTACAAATTTTAAATATTTTTAATTTAAAAAAATATTTTGAATTTGAAATAAATAAAAAAATTTAATTATCATATTTAAGATATATATATATAAAATAAATGTTTGGTTCGTCAGTATTAGTTGTGAATTTGGTATGTCAATGAAATATCGAATGAAAAGTTTGTGCGGAAAATGTTGCATCATGCATAAATAATATGTGAATGATAAGTTTCAACGAAAATTTTAATTGGGATATGTCTCTATCATGCATAATGGTTTGTTGTTTTGAACTACTCATGCATTTGGGATTGTATATTTTAATTTAAAACAAAATAAAACATAATAATCCTAAAAATTCTATAACTTTTGTCTGTTACCAAGTATTAACATCCATTTAAGATCCAAAGTACTACAAAAAGTGTTCAGATACATCAGAGTTATGTATAACTATTCTCATGACAAAAGAAAAACCATCTCAAGGTCATAGAGTCTTTAACTACAACAAAAACATATATACAAGACAAAAGGAGATCGATTTAAGAGTATATCATCTTTAAGGTGCTCCTAAACCTGCATCTGCACCTGCTCATGTACATAGTACAATCATCGCAGTTCACAAAACAACAAGAAAAGCAAGGGTAAGCTAACGAAATAATGTTTTTAGCTTATAAGAGTGAAAAGAATTGAAGTGATTAGATTTACAAATGCAAATATGAATTCTTAAGTCGAATAAAACTAAGTTTAACATTCAATCACAAACTTTCATACTTTATT
>Ga0209700_103879_pt1 | contig 27954 bp, 13 predicted proteins | sample SiratroredBW_FD_187528 | JGI IMG/M metagenome (GOLD analysis project Ga0209700, IMG submission 187528) | Root nodule microbial communities of legume samples collected from California, USA - Siratro red BW (SPAdes) (version 2) | ecosystem: Host-associated > Plants > Roots > Nodule | place: USA... | reverse complement strand
AAAAAAAAAAAAAAAAAAAAAAAAAAATTTAAAAAAAAAAAAAAAATCTTATTCTAAAAAGTTCTTCTTAGAAAACATTTCACGTGTTCTAAAAAGTTATTCCCGAAACTCGTGAAAAATACATTCTGAAAGACATTATAGACATTTAGGAAGTTTCTCTCTTTGGTTTAAAAAACTTATTTTATTATATATTTCATACTTTCTAAAACTTTTATTTTGAAGATTTTGAAAATTTCTGTCTGAAACTTCTAGAGTATTCTTAAAAATTTCTAAAAAGAATAATCTAGAAATCGCTTTAAATAAGGATGACAAGGTTATTTTAAAAATTTTAAAGGTGCGCCAAGAAATTGTGGAGCTGCGGGAAGAAAATCATTAAATTACTGCACGAACCTGTAGGTTATTTCCTTTCTAAAGATAGGCCTATTTGCTAAGCAATAAGGCCTGACATGACAAATTCTTCTTCCCCCTCCATATTTTGATCTGCATCTCTATATTATATATAAAATGTCTATTATACTTTTATTATAAAATTAAAAAAGTCAACAATACGTTTTCATCTTTTTTATCCTTTGGTGAAGTTTTCAAACTGGATGACTGACATCCAATTTATATAATTTCCAATCTAAAATATAATAATAAAAGACCTTATTATTTTATGAAAGGGAAACTTAAAAACAAAAGAGGCTACTACCTCAAGTAAGCACCATTCTTATAGAAATGCTTTCCTTAATTTGAAATTTACTTTCTTAAATGTTAGAAATTAACTATAAAATTAAATAAATAAAATATTGAGATTTGATTAAGTTTTCTATTATTTAATATTCTGTATTTAAAAAAATCATAATATTAATATTCTTCTTTCATAAATAAGAGAAAGGAACTTCACTCTCACATTTTCAGCTGACTATATATATGACATCATATAAAACTATATATGATAATAATATTGGCAGATTGAAAGTACTAAGTAAATGTAATAAAAGGTTAATGATGATAATTACAATATGAAGATAAATTTATAAATATTAAAATCACATGGAAATTATATATAATCAATCAATTACACACTTCATGCTTAACGGTATGTAATTTCACATTTTAAAATTACTAAATCATTATTTTATTATTAATGATATTAAACATATATTTTTCACCATAAGTTAGTGTACAATAATAATAGCAGCCATAACAACTCAAATAATAGAAGTTCCTCCTTATATACTTTGTTGTCTCCACTATATTTAGTCTTCATCCATTTCCCTTTTCTAGAACTTTACTTTTTCCTTTTCAAAGTTCACAATCTTCTATTTTTGTCTTTACGGTGTGCATACTCTTACATAGACATGGAAATTTTCTTCAATTCATTTTATTATTGTGTGAAATTTTGAATTATTTGTAAGACAATTCATCACACCTTTGATTTTCTTAAGTTTCAAATATTTGAATAACTTTACTTCTAATAAAATCCAAATAAATTATTATTATTTTCATTAAAAAAATTAATATCATTCTATAGGCATTATATTGTTAAGTAACTTGTAATTTTATTTCTAAATAAAAATCATATCTTCCCCACTATTGTTCAATTTTTATTTTTTTATTTTTTTTTTCAATCTGAAGATCAGCATCTGTTTTTTATTTAAAAGGTGAAAATTTTTAAAAAAAATCTAAAAATAAAAAATTGACCATTTTATAATAACTATATATATATATATATATATATATATATATATATATATAAAGGAAATAAATAAATCGTCATTAATATTTGAATTTAATGAATTCAAGAATTTAAATTTATTTTGGAATCAAATAAAAACACCATGTTCCCAAAAACATTAACCTCATATCTATTTGATCTAGAAAATGAGTCTAAAATTATGAGTAGGGTGTATAACAAATTTATTAATTTATTTAATTTTTATAAAGTGAAAAAAAATATTTTTACCTGTATAAAATAATCTTTTAGTTTTTTAATTCTGAAAATATGAAATCATTATTTTTAATATCTAACAACTATGGAGATCTGTGCATGGATCAATTTGGTTGGTATGACTCTTTTTTATTTTGTAAGATAAGTAAAGAATAAAATGCTAGAGAAAGACAAAATCGGGTTCAGTTAATTGGTTGATATGATTTTTTTATAATAATAATAAATAAATAAATAAAATGTAATATATAGTTGAATAAAGAATTGCAAATATATAAAGTGTAGGCTGGTCATATTGTGTAAATTTTATGTTAAAGGAAAACTAAAACAATAAATACTAATTTAATTAATTAATATTGTAATACAATTAAATACTTAGATGTTTAAGTCGATTAATAATTTTATGCAAAGCATTTATTAAAAAATAGAAGAAGAAAATATTTTTTTCACAAACTAAAGTAAGTTTATATATAAATTAATTTATAAAAACTCTTACTTAACTTCTTTAAAAGTTTGAATTTTAACTCAATTATAAGTTAATTTTAACTTAACAACATAAACTGTTTTTTATTAGAAGTGTTCGTATAAAATTTGGTAAAATAAATTCGTTGTATCATGCCAATGCGTCAATATGACCATTACGCACCAGAAATAGTAGTTTATGGTTTTCGAGGTGTGAGAGTTTAACAAATTTGTTTTAAAAGAATAAAAACTAAAATTTATTTAATAAGGGTAAAAAGAATAATTTAAAATAAACACTAATATATTTTTGTTTACAAATTTACTTAATGTAAAGGCCGGCGTGGAATATTTTAATTATTTTTGTTTAAAACGGAATATGATAATATAACTGTTTAATTTCAGTTTTCTAATCCATGTTTAACTTTAGTTTACATCTAAATATAAAACATAACTTACCTTATTATATATTCATCATAACATGATACAGTTTGTATATATATTAATCATAAAAAATTATATAGTGGAATGTCTGTTACGTCTACTAAAACAAACAAATAAACATGGTAGATTGAAATATTTGATCCCACCTAAATAAAGAAGTGCAAAATGTACACGTGAGAATTAGCCATAGATTTTGATTGTGGTCACAGTGAGTGCCTAACTTGAAATGTGGATTTTCCACTGTCGGCAATGAAGAGAGTTGAAAAGGGGTGACACGCAACTGGATGTAGTCATTGTGTTGTGGCTAGCTAGGGCAAATTCTAAAGCCACCACTAATAGGTGAGTTTGCGTAACAAGTTATGTTTCCTTATTTTTCTCTAACAAACAGGACTACAATACAATGCACCATTGGACAAACATAACGTCACCGTAGAAGATGTGTTTGCAAACGTGATTCAGAATTTATTTTACAACGACCGCCTCACGAACTATGAATTCTTCTGTCAAAGGTATGGAATAGTGTATTATTACTTACCTTTCTTCAGATTCGTCAAATCAAACTACACATTTCATCTTAATTATAAGTTACTTAGATGATAACGAGTTAAATTTAAATTTATTTTTTTATTATAGGACGAGAGTTTATTTTAGTAAGATTTGTTGAATATATAAAGTTATTTGTTATCGAATTATTATCAAACTATCAATAAATATCTAGTTTCACACGATATTCATGTATCAGTATAAAAGAATATGTTGAAGATTTTACATTGACTAGATGTAGAATTGGGTATATTATGCCACTAGTTATCAAGTTGATGCCTCACAAACATCTAGTCGTACACATTGTTCATGCTTCGGCATTAGGGACTATGTTAGAGATCTAACATCAATTAGAATAAATATGTAATATATCATAAAATCCATCATACAGAAATCACATAAAGTTTGAATATAAAACATTACATAACCAAAGAAAAATCTAGTAGAGTCATTCAAAATATAATCCCTTTTCATAGAGATTTAAAAGTTTATATATCTTTAAAATGTAACTAAATAAACATAAAATAACTACTCTAATATAACTTCATCAACAACTTGAGGTATATCATCTCCTGTAGCAACATTATCTGCTCTTGTGTAATACATGTTCATCACATAAAACAAAAGAAAGAAAACACAAACAACCACACAAGAAAGGTAAGCTAACTATTTAGAACATGCTTAAAATAGACATTCCAACATTTATAATAAAAAAAAATCAATTTGAAATCATATTTCAACATTTCATAGACATTGACTCTACTTTCGAAAGACTTGTGCATTGAATTAGACTCAGAGGTTAGCACCTATCAGATAACCCTTCTAATTGTGAAATCTACACAGTCTCCAACCAAACATAACATCATCTGACAATGTAAATCCATATATCTATCCTGACCAGCTCTTTTAAACTGTAATTTTAGTTAAATGGACCTCCTTCAACTCTCACTACCTAGTACCCTTCCTCTATCTGATTATAAGGTACCAGTAGAGTCAGGATACCTCCTTTTTGACAAATCCTCAAACAATGCACATCCTAACAATATCAACACGTATCTCCTTTCCTAGAGATATTATGTCTCGATCACCATTTCATATCATTCACAACAACTCATTCAATCCATAACATCAAAACATTCAAGGATACATCTCACATCAAGGCAATAGTTATTTACTAAGCATTCAAATGTCTATTCTTCCCACAAGTTCAATTAACAGTAATCAACGCATCAAAATCACATGTTACTCCTTATACATGTTTCAATAAATTAAAAGAATTTTCAAAATCAAGCTACCCAGACTAACAATATAAAAAAATTTCTCTATTATCAATTAAAGCTAAATTTAAATAAAATACCAAATAAATTTAACTCATTCTATTTTCAAAATCAGTCCAGATCTGCTAACTAAAATAATAAAATATCTCCAACACAAACTCATTCACTTCTCAAAACCTATATACCCAAATTAAACATAATACAGAGCACTCAATAATTCCTAACTATATCACAAATCATAGATAAATATGGTATACAAGCACATTTACATCTCTTATTTGGGTTCTATATAGTGACTTAAGAGTCAGCTTCCTTTACCTGTCTAAGTGAAGAATCACCTATATAAACAAATAAACTCCAAGTTACTACTTACAAGGATTACTCAACCTAAACCAAAGTGGTGCCCTACTAAGCTTGCTCTACCTACACCAGGAATTAGATGGGGACTTTTGATTCTTCCATTGAGTCAAGAAAGAGATGGCATTTTCTTAAAGAAAGAGAAGATAGAATTGAAAAGGATTTAGGGTTTTTTTGTCTCTTTTAGACTAGGCAAAGAGAATTGAGAAAGGGGTTTTTGGGCTTTGACCTTTTTAAAAGAGAGAAAGAGAGGTAACAATTTGTTTTTTTTAAAAAGAAAAAACTAAATCCTTACAAAATGAGACAATCCTTACTATATAGAACTTAGAAGACTCCAACATGTCAATCAAACTACATATAAATGGTTGTTAGACAACATTTATATTTAATAAACATATATACTTAAGAATCATCCTAACCCTCCAAAAAAAATTTCAAACATTGCTTGTTGTACCAAATGTCGATACCAAAATTAACCCTGCGGGACTTCAGTCAAAAATCATACCCCATAAAGTCATTTTGAGTTATGGTTTGATGTAATTAAGCATATAAGTAACATTTTCAAATAAAAACACATAAAAAATACCAATACACAAGTTTATAACTCCTTATGTTCTTTATATATTGTTTCCTCCTTCCATTATATCATTGCAATGTTGTTCTATAATGTATTTGTCTCTAAACAATCAATCTATGCACTGGCAACCATTTCCTTTAATCTCCTTTGTTGGTATAAGATAAAACCTTTGATGCAACCTACTTAATTATGTCTCATAATAGGGCTCACTGCATTTTCTCTATCATAACCTTCTACTTTTCCTTGCTCTGCACTGCTAATGTTGCTACTATATAATCAACCATTAAAGCAAACAAATCTCAGTAATCATTATAACTATTAGCATTTGTCCATTCACTTCTTATTTTATGTTCATTATTTTAGATTAAAAAAATCATTTTTTATATATTCGTGTCTAACTTTCTTAAGTAGGGGGTAGAAGGTTGATTTGCATCGTTTGATACCTCTATACAGTCTAATCCATTACCAGAAAGTTTTACCTCAACTTAGACTTTCTCCTTACACTTATCTAAATTTCTATACATAATAGTCATTCGAGTCTTATAGACTATGATTTCCATGGTCATAGAGCATTTGCCCTCTTCAGACTCTAACCTCCACAACATATACTCCTTTACACCTTATACGTATCCAATAAAGATACACTTGTTAATTTGTGCTTCTGGTTTGTCCTTCTTGACATGTGCAAATCACGATACCAAATACCACAGGTTTTCATAATATGCAAGCCTTTCACTCCATACTTTCATAGGAATCTTGCAATTAAGAGTAGGCGATGGACTCTTGTTTATCAGGTAGATGAAAATGTTTAAACCTTCTCCCGAGAAGGATATATCAAGCGATGGACTCTCCAACCTATCTCCTAGCCAATTCTAGTTCCCCATTTCCACCAACCCCCTCTCATTATACCAACCTTAGATGTTACAACTTTGTTTTATATTGCATAGTCAGATTAGTAACATATGCATGCATGATCATTGTTGAATTTTCTAAGATATAAAGCTAATTTTTTTCTACCCTTTAGCAAATGTTGACACCCCCTTATAATTTGTATCACTCCTTGTTCAATGGTAGTTAAACCAAATATGTTAATTGACAAAAAGTTCCTCTTTAACTTTAGAAATTACTATATTTATTGCAACACCATTTTCCAATCATCAAACATCTTTAATATGATAGATCTCTTGTCTTACACCTTAGAAGCTTTATTGTTCCTAAGAAGGACCATTTCACCTTCTTTCAGTTTCAAGGTCTCAAAAAACTCTTTCACTAGACACATGTGGCAAGTGCATAATCATGAGTCCATGACACAGAGATGCAAAAGCCACCAGTAACCCCTACAAACTCGTAGTTATCAGAAGCTACAACAACATCAGTAGATTCCTTCTTGAAATGAGATTTCTTGCCTTTCTTATTTCTCTTATTCCCTTGACAATTTCTCAAGAACTAACATTTCTAGTGGCAATTGTAGTGTTTAACTTTTACCATTTAATGAATATTTCTTCTTCTTCCCCTTTCACTCCTTTTTTTCCTTACTTATTGACTTCAAAACATTCAAACTCAATCCACAATCATCTAGTTTAACCTCTTGAAACTTTTATAGCTCCTTAATCTTAATTGAGGTTTGTACCTCCTCCAACGTAATGTGTTACTAGAAAACTATTGAATAGTGACTGAAAAATTCAATCACTATCGGTGACCCAATTAGTGATTGAAAAATTCAGTCTATGATTTAGTCACAAATTCGGTCACTGACTTCGCTCATTGATTCGATTACTGATCCGGTCACAAATTCGATCACTAATTCGATCACAGATAATAATAATAATAATAATAATAATAATAATAATAATAATAATAATAATAATAATAATAATAATAATAATAATAATAGTAATAATAATAAGAAAAATAATAATAACATGACGACAACAACAACAATAATAATAATAATAGTAATGATAATAATAATAATAATAATAGCAATAATAATAATAGTAAATTAATAATAATAAAAATAATAAGAGTAATAGTAATAATAATATCAATAATAATAATAATAAAAATAAAAATAATAATAGTAATAATAATGAAAGTAATAATTATTATTATTATAATATTAATAATAATAGTAATTATAATTTTAATAATAAATATAATAATAATCGTAACATGACAGAAAAACTACTTTGGTCTAATGGTTTATAGATTTTCTCAAGTTGTTGAGAGATAAATGTTGCCATATTCACCTTAAAGCTCAAAGCATCAACATATTCTTTACATATCAAGATTGCCTTTATCTTGATTCTCTATAATCCAAAATCGTTAATCTTCTGCTTTTTTTTCTTTTATCAGATGATTTATTGTACATGACTTAGAATCAACATCACAAGTTTGATTTTATAAAAAATTTATGTTTTGCAGGTTTACAATATTAAAAGTATTTAAAAAATACCTAATAAAAACTTCTTAAGAAGATGGTGGAAAAAATACAAATTCTATGATTCATAATCACATACATATAAACAAAGATTTAAAGAATTCTTCTAACTCCAACGACAATGATGTTACTCTTCTCGTGTCTCTAACTGTTACAAAGTTATTTTATATTCTAATTTTAAAAGTAAAAAAGCAAAGAAACTCAACAAATCATTGTAGAACTTACTTCATATTATGTGTGAGAACTATCTCAACAACTTGCAATGGAATTTAAGTAATAAAATTTATAGGAATTTTATGAAAACAATTTTATTTCAAAATGAAGATGGTATAAATATACTAAAATTCTTAATCCTTTTACTGTAAAAATTAAATGTTTTAGTGGTTGCAAAAGGGATTTTTATGAGAAAAGGAAGCAACTTATTGTTATAAAAATAAAAAATAAATAAAGGTTATAGGTCACATAATTTTTTTATAATTTTTCAAGTGTTATTTTGTGATATAAAGAATACAAAGGAAAACAAATTTTGTCCTAACTTCCAATGTTCATAGATCCGTGGATGAGTATTAAGCAAACTATATTTATTTGGTTTTCTTGTAGAGGTTTAGGGTATACTGTCAATTTTATCAATTCAATATAAAATTTAATATTTTATTGTCCTGGCATTTTTAAAGTATTATAATTTAATTTTTTTATTTTGAAGCAATCTTACTTGGACGTCTTCAATTAAAACTTCACACATAATTGTAATTGGAAATGGTGAAATGTATTTTACAGTTACCAACATTCACAATTTTGTAATATTAATTGAAGTAGTATATGCAGTGTTTTTTTTCTCTCACACACACTTTGAGCACCACATTATTGTAACAGGCAAAGACATAAACTACTACAATACTCTAAATTCATATAATTAAGTTCATGAGAGGTAAAATCGTTAAAATTTTCTATGCCTTTATTTTACAAATAAATGAATTTTAATTTTACGTTTCAGATTTTTTTATATATTCCTTGTTTCGGTTATTTTTTTCTTTTATTACGAGTGATGGGTCGTTACAAAATATGAAAAATAAAAGAGATAATATAAAAAAAAATTAGGAAGAAAACAAATGCACGTTGAAAATGATAAAAGAAACAAAGTTTCACGGAAAAAATAGTTTGAAGCATAATTTATCATTTTAATTATTTTTAAACATTTAATAACATCTCAAAATTTTAGCCGTAAGAATTAACAATTTCTCAAAATTTTAGTCGCAGCGAAAATAAAATCCACACACAAAAAGACACGCGTGAAGAATGATAAAAAAGAAACTATAAAAAAAAAATCCTTTTAATTTTAATTAATTTTTTAAAGTTGATGATTGGTGAAAACTTCAATAAATATGTGTAAATATATGATAGGTTAAATTGTATAAACCTAAGAATTGCTCCTAAACTAACAGATAACTTTCTTTCAAGCCATCATCCTTAATCTTTCCTCTTCCAAACAAGTTTAAACCAATCATAATGTGTTGGATTATTATGTTGTGCAAATAAATAAACAAATAAAACGTTCTGAAAGCTTGAACTGCTTAAACGAATTCACCCATCAACTAACAATCTAAATAAAGAAAAACAACAGGTAGAAATTTCCCATATTATGGGGAAAATCAGAATTGATGCGTATATATCATCAAAATAGCATAGCTAAAATCCTAGGCTCAAGAAAGTGATTCTTAATCATCTTGCGGAAAACTACAAAGAAGAAGAAGAAGAAGAAAAAAATTGAAAAAAATATTATAGTAAAAGAAAAATAATCATAGCCACAAAGCTCCAGCTTGTTTGAGAATAGGAACCAATTCCCCAGAAATATGAGTGGCCATGATCCTATCCAACCCTCCAAACAGCTTTCCACCGATGAAAACCGCCGGAAACTGCAGCTTCCCCTGCGGTGCCGTCCCTTCACTCCGAACCGTAGCTTCCAACTGAGACGCAACACTGGCTTCATCCTTCTCCTCCACCTCAAAAACAGCAGGGTTAACCCCAAGACTGAGAAGCAAGCGCTTGACGACGTGGCTCATGCAGCAGCCTCTCCTCCCAACCACCGTAACCGCGTTCTCCCAGACCATGTTGAGCACCATTGTTTCCTCTTTGGGTGATGAAGAAGGAGTGGTTTTGGCGGTAACAGTGTCGATGTTCTTATGAACATGGTTGTGGGAATGTGTAATTAATGGGAGTGGGGTGAAGTGGGTGGTGGGGTTGTGGAGAGGGCGCCATGATCTGAAGGGAATCGCTTGATGCATTGGGTTGTGATGGTGTGGAGTTATGGTGAAGTTTGTGGTTATGGTAGGTTGTTGGAAGAGGAGGGTGTGGAAGAATTAATATGAGTGGTGATGACATGAAGAATTTGAAAGAGTCATTAGTGGGTACGTCAACACAGGATTTGTAAGTCACGCGGTGTACGTGGTATTTGGTCACCTTGTTCTGTCTGACGTTGTACATTATGTCACTCCCTCCTCTGTTTTGCATTCTGTGTACCTATTCATTTGGACGGCGCCCAACTTCTCATGCTCCATGTTTAATCCCAAATGCTAGATATTTTTACTCTTTCTTAATCCAAGTTTATGTTCATCCCCATCATTATAAATTGGAATTAGAAAATTATATTATGTATTCAAAATAATATTAAATTATAATATGTTATAATTATTGTGGAATAGAATTGGTTTAAAAGAAGATCTACTTTGCGGTGAACAATTCAAATTTTTTATCACCACTTTTAGTGACGTAATTTAAATGGTGTGTTAGGTTTTTCTTTTCTTTCTCGTTATAAACATTATATTTAACTTTACTTCTAGAAATGCGAGCTTGTTTCTCTTGTGGAAAACGTTAGAGACATTTTTATTTTTAATTTGTTAGGCAAATGCTAAAGACTGACCGAACAACATTAGTTGTATAGTTTAATATGAAAAATTACTTTTAATAGCAAAATTAGTACTCATTAACATTTGTTTAAAGGAACCAATTTTTTTTAAAAATATATTATATTTTCAGTGCACTTCAGCATCACAAGATTTGATTAAAAAAATCTACTATTTCTTAATTTCTTAGCAAAATTAATTTTTTTGAGTGTAATAGATAATGTTATGTGGCTAATATAGCTTCATTATGATTTTAATAGGATCTTTTAATTATTTTTTCTAAATTATTACTTTAAGGAAAGTGGTTATATTAAAAAACTACTTTAAAAAAAATATACATACAACTAATAGCCGAAAGTTGTTAGGTTAATGTATTAAACTACGTGTCTTTGACAAAATTACTTGGCATAGTGATCTATAAATGTGAAATTTTATACATAGACATATTTATATGATATTTTAATATAAAAATAATTTAGCTTTATTGTTAAAATACTTTGATACATTTATAATTTAACTTTTGATTAATTTTAAACACTTAAAATATTTATTCATGGATCTATTATTTCAATTATATTTTTCAGTTTCAATTATAACATTTTTTTATATTGTGTATTAATCTTATAATATATCATAAATTTCTTTCCAAGCAAATTTGAAGTAAATGATAAGTAAAACATACCTAAGTACATGCGCTACTTTCATTATATCATTCAGTTTAATGGTTAAAGTATCTTAAAGTTTAACGTTAAAATTCATATAATAAATAATATAAATAGTGTATGTAATGATTAAAATAAAAATTAAAAAAAATATTCACAATAAACAGATAAAAAAAAACATAAGCGTAATATTATCACTTTATTATTATATATTTTTTTAGAGATGATTAGAAAATAAAATATAAGAAATAATATATATATATATATATATATATATATATATATTTTAAAAAATAATACTTAAAGTATCTAAAAGAATGCTACAAGTTAGAACTTAAAATCTTAATTGCTACATGTGTTCTCGAAAGTATGAATTCAACTAATGCTTTTTTGAAAAACTAAAGATTCCAAAAGAATGTGACAAAAAGGAGTAGGAATCTGTTCATTATTCCACGTGGTCGTAATTTGACTGATCCTGAAATTATTTACTCGGTTATGTTTGTCTAATTCTCATTTTCAAATTTTAAAATATAAAATAAAGCTTTATTTTTCTTGTTTTGAAAATAAAAATATTTTAAAATTTCCTTAGCTAACATGTTTTATTTCAGTGCTTTTGTATATAACTAATGATTGAATCTAAAACTCGATTTCATGCATTGTATTCAAATTCCTCATCACTACTAAAAATTGATACTAATCATTAAAAAGCCCAAATTGGAAGAACAAATTAGACATTAGAGGCATTAACCAAACCGATGTAAATAGAGATGTATTTTGTTTTATTTTTCTATTTAGTTTTTTTTTTTTATGAATATGTTTGGATAAATCTTTCTATAATTACTTACAGAAGAAGAAAAAAGGAAGTAATGAAGCATGAAATGAATTTTTCTGTAAGCCGTAAGTTAATCTATAGGAGTTTTATTTTATAAATTTTCTAAATTTTTATTTTCAAATTGTGTATAAAGTTTTTAAGAATTTATTTATATAAAAATTTTACTGAGAAGTTGCGTTGCGTTGTGTCGTTGAAGGGAATAAGAACTGACAGTAACAGGATGAAGTACTGTGACGTCAGCAATACTAGCATCCATGCCCAGGATAATGCCGTGACATGTTCTCACGTCACCATGTCGTTAAATAACAAAAAATATCTTAGCCTGTAGTGTAGCGCCACGTCAGCTGCCAAACTTACACATTCATTACGTCATTGCTGCGTTGGAATCTTTGCCCATGGCCCCCACCTCTCAAGTTTAAAAGGTAAATATTTTATTCATCAGAATTATTAAAAATAAATAAACAGGCAATTTTATTCAATAGTATTATAACGTAAATTTTAATTTTAATAATATCAATCCCCTACCCATTTTCAGTACATTTATACTCATAATTTAAAGTGCCAATTTATTAGAAAAGAAACACGTTCTTTTGAATATGAGGGTATTAGTTAAAATTAATTAAAAATCACAAACTTTCATGGATTTTACGTATAGTTTAATAGCTATTTAAAAAATAATAATAAGGTTTGGATGATATCATAATATATTCGAAATGATGTTTAAGTTGAATTCAACTTTAAATAATTGAATTTTGATGTGTATCCATTTTGTACTTGCTTGTTGAAAAATTGGTTCAAATTAGGATCACGATAGGTTTGATTACGATTGCAATGACGGTGTACGTAGCATAACTCGTTAAGCTGAAACCACGAGTTGCTAATTTTTTGGTAGGCAGAAGATTTAAAAGGTATATCTGAAACCCACATGGCACATAATATAGCAATTAAATTCAATTTACGTCAAAGCATGACGCGGAACAATTTCGATCATATCAAATAAATTGCCAATTGGCTCATGTGCCCATACATGGACAGCTTAAAAGAACAAAAGGGAATTCAAACTTTCTTTGTGACGTTTTGGGTTGGAAATGCAACGAATCAAACGAATGAAGAAGCTCTGTTTTTTATATTGTATTTCCTTTTAGTTATCGTTATCGTATTGACATGGATTCTGTAACAATGGACTAATGACAACTTACAACTATCATAAGCACATGTTATATGATGGACATGATATCATAATATAATAATAGAGAAGCCATGTATGTTATAAGCTGACTTAGTTCGCGAGGAAGTGATTATCAGTGACTAAATTAAAATTTTCACTTAGATAAATTTCTTTTTGGTAAAAGGAAGAAATGGCTGATATTAGATTCTCGCCTTTTTTAATGTTTTTGATATTATATAAACACAGCCAAATATATTTCCGGTTCCTTTTCTTTTCTTTTTACTTTATCTCAAAAAGGATTTTAGAGTATGATTGTAAGAGTTTTGAATATAATAAATATAACACGCCTTTTTCTAAATAATAATAATAATCTAAAGTATAGTTCTTTTATATAAAAATTAATGATATTTAAATGAAAATAATTCATACCAATTAACAATATGTACATAAAAAAAAAGAACAATAACACTTATACCATATAACTAAAAGGCAAAACAAAACATTATTATGTAATATTTTGTTTTATACATTGTTTTTATTTATATTAAATACATTAGATAATAGAAAGTTAGTGTCTTTACCATGCAAATCAATACAATACAAAAGAAAACTTAAAAAGAAATATCGACTGTAGTTGTATGCTAAGATTTAAAGTCAAAGAAATAAGATTATTTTTATGAATAATAAAGTAGACGGTGATGAAATATTTTATATTAACAACGAAAGAAGAGGTTCAAGAGGCTCAAGTCCAACAAAATTAGGGTTTTACAGAATAACATTGCTCTAGAATGTTCTAGAACCTTATTGATATTTAGGGTTTAGTTGTACAAATTCTTAATGTATACTTACCAGTAATGAAGAATCAATTTCACAAAATTTCCATTGTGCTTGCTTCTCATTTTTTAATATGTATGATACAATTAAAAGTATGGTTATGGGTGAGACATAAAATTTCCAAGATGCAATTCTCCCATTTAGATTAGTGCTAGTGTCCAACCCGATGTCTAAAAACACTTTGAAATTGAGATATATTTGACAAGAATGTAGTGAATGATCCATACAAATTGGAATGCAGATCTAGTCCATAAATGCAACCATCAACAAACTACAAACATAATGATGTCACTAGGTATAGATACATTGATACAACTCAGAAAGTGGTAGTATTGTGGGAGTAAGGTACCTACATTACATTATGTTTGGTTGAACCAATTTGTGAGGTTTCATTGCTCAAGAAGATGGATTGTTAAGAAAGGATATATTATGATATGTGTGGGATTATAATTGTAATACTACTTATATTTTTACTTACTCACTGAACCATCTACTAATAGTTACCTTCACTTGTTCTGTTTGGTTATGTGTGACACTAACCCTGCTTAACATTTATGGATAATTTTGATTTGCATATTAGCATTAAATTGATATGTGTTCCAAGTTTTACAGGGCATTGAAAAGTCGGAAGTTAGGAAAAGGAGTCTATAAATACTATATACACTACATACAAGTCCAAGAAAGATAAGTTATATATATATAATTATATTTCTATTATCTCCGTCTTGAAGTAAATTGGGTGACAGTGATAATCTAAAATAAACTAATTATTTAATCTTGATTTAGGTTTTTCCTATTTTATTTTAATTGGAAGAATAATTAGTACATAAAAAAAGAATTTGACTTATAAAATATCTTTAGAGTGTTAGTATTTTCAATAATAATTTTATTTCATGTATTAACATTTTGTGGTAGCACTTAACGTGCTGTACGTCAAGATTTAAATATTACATCAAAGAATATATCATATTCTAATTGCTCTAAATTAATAATATTTTGAGTACCTGAATATAAACGACTAAGATATATATAGAGAAAAATACAACATCTAAATTATATAATCTATGAAAAAGTTTTCAAGCAAATACTCTTTATGTCTTACATTTTGTATATAGGAAAGAGAGAAATTTTATTTATATTCTCTGTACAGGAGTTTTTTTTTTAAGTTTTACCTTTATTGTTTTTTAGCTAAAACTAATATATAATAATAATAATTAAAAATTTTTATTTAATATTAAAAAAATAATCAAAATATTCGTTCTGATTATGGATATGAAATTTTTTTTAAATCTTTTCTAACTTCAAAGGATATTGAGACTCCTCAACAAAATGGAAGAGTTAAACGTAAACATCAATATGTCCTTAAAGTAGCAAGAATTTTAATATTTCAATATCATTTACTTACATATTTTTGGTTCTATGCTATTAAATATGTTGTTTATCTTATAAATCAGGTTCCTTCTCCTATAATTGGTAACAAAAATATAATGATAAAATTTGACATTTGAGAAACTAAAATAGTAAAAATAAATTCAAGGGACTAAAATAATAAACGGTATATTAATAAGGATTTTAAAATATTTCAGCTATTTTTAGATGTTTTAGCGTGAAGCAAGTTTAAACAATTTTCTCCTTAGAGGAAAAAATTGAAATAAAGAATGAGATTATTTTTTCCACGTTTTTATATTCAATATTATGTATAATAAATATTTTGGTCTGAAAACATTACATATATCTGGAATGCTATATAAAATTATGGATGATTTGATTCAATTATAAATAACATAAAAAAATTTCTTCCTTGCAAATTCTTAATACTTTACAGGGAGTAAAAATTAGGGAGAAAAAAATTATAGACTTTTTTTTTTATCTTTTAATGTTTAAAATCAAACATGAAATATTTACTTTTACTGGTTTAATAACTCATATCTAGTACGGATAAGTTTATTAACAAGAAACTTTGATATGTTATAATTTTTAATTATCATTATTATTTTTAATTGACAAAACTTAGTTAGAAAATCTTGCATAAAATTTAGGAAAAAAAAAATCGTACGTACATATAAATAAGTAAATATATGTGTGTATATTATTTTTCTTCTAAATCAGTTTCTAAGATATGAAACAAACATGTTATCCGACTCACTTTCTGCCTGGCTCCAAATTCATCTTCTGAAGATTCAACAACAGATCATCTGAATTCAGGTAAACTTTGTTTGCCGCGTTTGATATGGTATGTGCAATCTCTCTAGCTGCTTCTATCTTCCTCAGTGTGATAAATGCTGGATTGTTCATCCATGCAAAACCCAAAACATTGCTTCCCCAATCTAGATTGAAGTAGAAATTGGAGTCCAAATTACAAAATAGCATGTCTAGAAAAATAAAATAAACTAATATGAATGTACGACCTGATAATAGTTGTTTCATGTTTGTGGCAATCATGTCAATGGTCAAACATAATGGAACAAATCTCAGGGGAGAATATTACTTTGTTAACTACAGTACGCTCCAGTTACAATAATGGATTTAACAAAGCTACGTCAAAAAGGAATGAAGGGTCAAAGTTCCAATTGCAAATCCGAACTAGATCACATTTCTTTTCGTAGAAACATGGAGGTGCAGGAAGAAGCTCTCCAGGGAACAAATTAGGTTGGGCTTATTGGGTTGCACATCGCCATAAGCCCAATGAACAAAAAACAAATATTTTTGCAACTTATATATATCCCTGTGCTATGTGCAACACAGGGGCTGCTAATACATGTCATATTACCTTCCATATTTATTAAAAACATTCATGATTAAAATCATTCAAAATAATTATTACATTGTTAAAGTTTAATGTAAAAAATGATAAAAAAATATGTTTCCAAGACAAATTATTATAATTTTAATAAAAAATATTTATTAAATTTTTAATCATTATTACATATAATTGTAAAAGGGAAAAAGGTTACGAAACAAAAAAAGTCAGTTTTTTTTTTTGTTTTTTTCCTAGTTAGCATTTTATACTATACAACTATTAGTGTATTGATACATTGCCCCGCACATTCCTCTTGTGGCAAGAACTAATTTAGCATGTGTTATTTCCTTTAAAATCTATTATTAGAAGTGAAGTAATTAAAATAAATATTTAGAGAATAAGAAGTGTGGTAATTAGAAAATGAAAGAAAAAACATAATTAAAATAGATGTTTTTTTGCCCATAATGAAGTGTAATTCAAAACACTTGCTAATACATTGATTACAATTATTTATTTACTCTAAACCATAATTATTACTTAGAATCGTAGTTAGATAAAGATGAAAAAAGGTTAGAATTTTTTTAATAAGAAAATATTATTCCGAAACAGAAGAAGTGTATAAAACAAGCATTAAATATATGTAAGGAACGAAAGAAAGAAGCATTAAATACAAAGAATAAGGGTGAAAATCAATCAATCCCAACACAGTTTCTTTTGCCCGTAGAAGAGAAAAGAGACAGATTCAGAATGAAAAGACGAAAAACACGACACATGCAGAGCGAAAATTTCTCAAAAGAGAGCTCCCATGCAGATCAACCCAACTCCAACGATAACTCCATACCCCACATTCATCCCCGCAGCCCCATTATCCCTCTGCCCCTCGCCGGAGGGAGAAGGAGCGCCACCGGCGTTCCCAACGTTTGTATCAGGGCTGCTTTTCGAAGACTTAGGAGACGGAGCCGCGGTGGGGGACTTCTCTCCGAAGAGCTCCTCCGGCAACAACACCTTGTCGACCTGGTAAACCGCCAGCGGGAACTGCTGCCTGAGAGCGTTGTTGAGCTGCGTTTCCACCACGCCGGTTGAGACGTTGACCTGGTTCCCTTGGCCGGTGAAGTTGAGCCCCCAGGAGCCATTGCTGTCAGAGGCTTGCGTCCTGACGGGGTTGCTGACGGTCAAGAGATCAGCGAGAGAGTAGTACTTGGGAGCGACATGGTAGAGAATGAGCTTGGTTTTCTGTTCATCACTGAGATGGTTGAGAGCCCCAGATTTGAGGTTCTGGAAAGCGTTGTCGGTGGGCGCAAAAAGCGTGAGCCCTTGCGAGTTTGACTTGAGTTGACTCTGGATTTGGTTCAGTTGTTGCGACTCATTCAAGAGACGGATAAGGAATGTGTATTGGCCACCCTTTTGGAGGATGGCCACGAGGTCCACCGAGTCGGAGGAAGGCGCCGGGGCTTGGGCTTGGGCTTGGGCCTGAAGAATTAAGCAGAATGAACTCAAAAGAACGAGAGTGAGAGAGGTGAGGGCCATGTTGAGTAAAAGTGTGAAGGGATAGAAAGTGGGAAGAGAAGAGAAAGTGTGTGGTGGTGTGTGGAGAAAGGAGGGGTTTTTATTTGGTTTTGGCGTTGGTGTTTGGTTGTTGAGACTTTGTTGGCATGAGCTGGCTCGTGGCTTGCAATTAGCGATAAGAAATGGCTTAGTTGACAAATGAGAACCAGAAAATGCACAAAAAGTTAAAGGGAGGGTAGTAGGACATGGATAACGATGTATAAAGAAGACACCTTGTGAAGAATCGTCTCTTCTTGTTAGGAAAGAGAAACAATATTAAAGAATGAACATGAAACTGATTCATGGTGATTAATTTTACAGGCAGAGATCAGTCAAACCTAATGTTTCCAATTACAAAACTTAATCCAGTTGTTTAGAAGCTACTTAGTGATTTCTTGGATCACTCATGTACTATTCAATTTGCAAAATTCACTCACAAGATGTTCTTTTAAAATTCCACAACTTTAAGGTGAGAACACAGAATATTTTCATGCCATTTATTTATTTTTTATACATCATTGGTGTAGAGATCTTTATATTATTAATTGTTAAAAAAATATTTCAGAAGTAAATTTTAAAATTATTTTTTTTAAATGATCATTCTTAATGATACCTTATTAATATTTAGACAGGAGAGACATGATTTTATTTTTAAGTAGGACATGCATAGACAGAGACTAACCAGAGAAGAGAAGAATGGTCTATTTGTTATGAAAAAGAAAGAATATACATAAAGAATGATAATGAAACTGCTCAGATCAAATTTTTATACTATAAGAAATAAATTTAACGTGGCTGCAATCATAGGAATACGTGGTGAAGCATAAAGTAACTTAAATAAATTGCAATTTGCAATGAGAGATGAAGTCAAACCTAATACAGTCCCAATAGATTTGTAAGAGGTAAAAACCTAATTTCAATATATAATACCCTAAACCCTTAAAGATACGAAATCCTATGTACTGGTGTATTTGCAATAAGTTAAATTGCTTTCTTGTTACTTTCTTTTTCCCACCTACCTTTGTTTTGGAGTGCAGTTTTGATTGATATTCATACAGTCGTATGGTGGATGTAGCTGTGAAGAAAGAAGGTAGAAAACATATGTTATAAAAAACTATGTAAATGGTTTAAATTTCAACAGAATTGTTGATGGTATAAAGGGTGAGAATAATTGATGATGAAATGATTATATGCTTAATGGCCGTTGAAGAATATACATCTTATGGATGTATAACAGTTGTAAAACGGTGTTTGGCAGGCTGGCATATGTAGACACAACAAGTGGGGCAACATTAAGCCCTTAATTATCAATTTCTTGACATATTATGGATCATTCTGTGAGTATCATTATCAGAAATACTGTGATACAAAAAGTTATGCAGTCACTTCAGATAATTTAATACGCCCATGTCCATCACAGGATGTTGTTTTCTTGTATCCCATAGTCAATATTCTGCATCAATTCACATTTTGGGTACCACCACAACAGTTCATTCAAATAATGAATATTGTCGCCAAATGTTGTATATTCTTATTGTAGATGTATAGCGGTCTTTATACTGTTTTCTTTCTTATTAAGAATTGTGTTGGTTAAGAATTGAGATGATTGATTCGTGTTAGAAACTTCATAGGCATCATGGTTATATAAATATGGTGCTAAATGTACTTTTATATTACAACATAGCTGGTTGTGGACCACGTTGGGAATTTTTTTAGCAGCTTTTGCTATTAAATATGCTGAGATTTGGGTGTTGTAGCATGGACTTAGCTTAGCTTGAGGCAGAAATTTGGAAAAATAATTCCAGAATCTGATTGCGGCTCCACTGGGTACTGTCAGCTTGATTAACTAACATATGTTATACCACTCACTCCACTACTCATTTTAGTTAGTTAATTAATCGAATGTGAAACATTTATTTTCAGTTTCTTTCTTTTTTTTTTTTACAAGCTTGATTTTGTTTTCTGTATTTTTTATTTTATACTTCAAGTGAAAAATTTTAATTGAGATAAAATTAAGAGAAAATCTAACAGTGGGTTTGATTGAAGGGTGAATAAGGATTTATTCTAGTAAAAGATGGATTTGCTTGGACGAAGAGTTTTGGTTCAAGCAATGGGCGACGATGGAGCATTTAAGATTTATAGGAGAGTATCCTCGCCTTATGAAATAAATTTCTTACGAAAGTCACATTAGCCCAAATAAAGTTACCGAAAACTCCTTGGTTCAACATGCATTCACTCTGCCATGTAGAGATGTGGTTGACATGGTACTACAATGGTGGTTTAAATGATAACGTGAAAAAAGCTAAGTTAGAAAGATAAAAGATGATTAATAATCGATTATGTAAACTATCATAATTATATGAAGTTTTTTTGACATAATTTATTATGTCATGTATATAATTGATTATATGAATTTTTTTTTAAGACATAATTTATTATGTCATGTATATAATTGATTATATGTAGTGTTTTGTGAGGATAATCAATTATAACATATGTATAATCTAATCGATTATATGTGTATTTTTTACCCCATAATCAAATTTGTTTGTGTTGTTTGATATTTATAGGTTTTGTAGGATTTAATTAAGTGACTGAAGATGGTTTTGATGGTGATTTGATTGTGTTCTTCTTTTTGGGACCGGTGTAGTGTTGGTTTAGACATAAGTGGTAATAGTAGTAGTTGTTCTTAATGTTCATTTTCTAGTGGTGGTTTATAGTATCCTATTACTCCTGACTGATTTATTTTATTCGTGTAAATCGAGTTATTATAATTTTTATTTAAAAAAAGTGTTGACAAAATATTAATAGTTGATAAATGTTTGTGTAAAAATAGAATGATAAAGTTAAATATAAAATTTTGGAAAATAATTATCAATTATTTAGGATGTCTACAAAATTAGGAGTTTTGAAGTAAATTTAAGATTTTGAGAGAAATCTTTTTAATAATTTTGAACTTTAAAATTTTAGGAAAAGTATTTGTTATAAGTACATTAACGAGGAAGTGGGAGCTATGAATAATTTATAGTTTAAAAAAATTGAAAAAGAAAGCACATGTATGCTTATGTTTACGTTTTTGTTTTTATTTTTGAAAAATATATGTTTTTCGTTTTCTCTATATGTATAACGTATACATAGATTAATACGACAACAATAAAAAAAAAATCTAATATAATAAACAAATTTCAACCATTGTTTTTAATATAAAAATTTCAAAAATGAAAAATAATCCTAAATCCAATAAATACTTTATAAATTTAATTATGGATTTTTAATCTAAAGGATTCTAATTATGTTTTTTTTTTCATATTTTAACAATAAAAATTATGAATCACACACAATAATTTTATTATATATTTATAAGAATAAATTTATAATATTATAATTTTTTTTCTTAAATCTCTTAAAATGTGATGTTAATTCTTTAATCCAAATAATTTCATTTTCCACGCACAATTCACTCCATTTCTTCAAATTTTGTCTCCAATATTCACTCCCTCAACCACACAAAATAAAAATATTAAGTTATCTCTATTAGTGCATGAAGCTAATCATGCAAATGAATGACAAAGGACCAGTTTTATACAAGGTTGGAGAAATACTATTTCATTTATTTATTTTTACTGATAAAAAAAAATAGTTACAAAGTTTATGATGTGAACCTGTCCTAAAACAAATACGGGCAGGGCAGAGCAGGTGTGGTATTGGGCTTATATTGGGCCAGGTGGTTGATTAAATGAAAAGCCTGTAAAGAGAGAAGGCCCAAATGTTTAAGGAAAAGAGAATCGGCGTTGGGAAAGATGCATTTCATTTTCGTCTCTTACATCTCGCGGAAGCCATTTTCGATCTGTTGAGCTTTGTGGAAGGCGGTGGATGGCAAAAAACAACAAGTACGCTTCTATTAACTTCAACCACATCTACGAGAAAACCACAGCCACCAACCCTCATAATAGGAACCCTTCTCATTCCCTTTCCCCTTCCCCCTCCTCCTACGCCTCCGCCTCCTATTCCGCCGTCTCCGCCCCCAAAGCCCATGGCCGCATCCTCGTCTTGACCCGTCCCACCCCCAAGCCCGTCACGCCTCCCACCCCGCAACCCCACCACCAACCGCCACCCAATCCGATCCACCACACCCAGGACCGCTCCCAACCGCCACCGGACGCGATCTCGCTCCGCCCTCTCGGTCGAACTGGCACCGCTTCCTCGCTCTCCTCTCTCCCTGTTGTCAACCACGATACCAAAGACTTGCCCTCTCCGCAGCCCAAGATCGACAAGTTCGTGCCACCGCACCTCCGGCCCGGGTTCGTGCCCAGGGAGGAGACACCACCTGGGCCGGGCCTGCTTCGGCCCAAGTCTGGCGGTGGTCATGAGAGGATGAGAAGGGGTGGGCCGGATGCGGGGATCATGGCCCGCGGGAGTCGGCCCAGTTCCAGTGGATGGTACGTTGACATCGTTGGTTGTTTGTTCTTCTTTCTTCGTTTATTCTTCAATAGTTTTGTGTTGGGGGTTGTCGTTTTGTGGTGGTAGGCATCACCAACACCGTTGACAATATGGTTCAATTCTTTTGTTTACGTGGACTGTGTATTTATGATTGGATTGCTACTTTTGTGATTGTGCTTTCTGGATTAGAATTTTGCTTGGCTTTTCAGAGTTTGGATGTGTTATATGTTTGGAGAAGGTGATTAGGAGAAAAATGAAATCGGTTTCTCCTTAAATTAAAGTTTATGTTTGTTAATCTGTAAAAGCTATCTCTTGTTAGTTTTGCAAAATCTGTTTTTTAACTCATGCAAACTAGTTTTAATTTGTAAAAAAAATCTAATTTTTTTCCTTCTGAATGCTTACAAAAGTTTCTTATAAACAAATCTTTAATAAAGTTTTATATATTAAGGAAGAACACCGTAATAAAACTATTTTAGGTCCTGTTTTGATTAAATTTTCAATTGGTTAAAATGAATTAAGCAATTAGTTTTCTAGAAGTTCTTTAATTTTAATAAGTTGTATTTAGAAAAAGAACCCAAGTCATTTCTATTCTAGGGTTGTATTATTAGTTTCTATTATTATGATCTGCTTTTTATTTTTTACCCTCTGGTTCTTCATTAATGCTTGAGTTGAGCATATTTTGTAAGGAACAACGTATAGATGATGACTCTTATGTTACTGTATTGGTATACTGATCATGGTGCATATAGATGATGAGTTTATGATCAATTTGTCTGTGCGGTGAATTTAGACCGTGAAAACTTTCGGTATCTGTAATTTACTTTGAAGGAATGAATTAGGTAGCTAGATTATCTTCTCAATATACATTCATAGTATATGTTATATTCAACTTCACATTTAATATTTTTATCCATAATATGTAAAAGGGCAGCCTAGTAGTACGACAAAATGTGGACATTAAGATATTCAATGATTACTTAGTATGTGCGTTGACAAAAATGTGTTTTATGCAGAATGGTTATGAAGTTGAATTCTTTTCCGAGGACGAAGAGGAACACATTTTGCTACAGAGATGGGTTCTCTATACCAATTCAGTGCACTTTGTCTCTCTGGAACTGACATCAATTTTCACAAGGCATCTCAAATCACCCAAGACGAAAACTGATCAGGTGGCAGATTTTCAACACATAACGTCCCAGCTTATAGCCCAATTTGTTGTGCTCGTGGAAGGCTTTGACACCCAAGTTCTTCTGTTGGTGTTGGCCCTCCTTTTTAACACGTGCCAATAGAGTGTAGAATTTATACACATTTTCAATTCCTAGCTAAACTTTCTTTTTACTGTTATGAAAGACATGCCTTCTGTACTTTGAGCATATGTTTTAGAGGAGATAGCATCGTTTTTTATTGTGTTGTACTTGTTTCAGTTTGAATGATATTTCAGCCAAGGTCTGTTCATTCATTAGTTAGACACTGCCTTGGTTTTTCATTTCTATAAATGCTTTATTTTCCACACTGGGTTATTGAATATAGTGAAAACTGGAAAAGTGTACCTAAACCATAAGTGATCACCAATAATAGATTAAACAGTGACAGCTGCTGCATTGTAAGTTGAAAAAATGCAGTGATGGATGGCTACAATTATTTTTTATGATGTTGATTGTTTCCTCAGTATGTGATCGCTTTTTTTATATTGTAAAATCGTGTGGTCATTGTCAGAAGTCATTGCCATTTTTTTTAGCCGTCCAATTGTCTGCCATTTTCATCAACATTGTTGATCTTTGTCAACCAAAGTGCTGTTTGAGATTCTGAAGACTTTTTTGCTTTTTAACTCAAACAAAATCCTGATGTCACACAGTACTGAGTGATGATTATCCAACTATAAATATCAAACAGCATACTTTACACGCAACTTTGGTATTATCTTTGTTATTATTGAATGAAGTAGTTTTGATTTATCCTGGAAGTAGGTTTAGCTTGTTTTATTTGTGATGAGTTAAAAATATTGAAATAGAGAGACCCTGTCTTCATGCACCAACACATTGGTAATAGTGGTGAGATAGACAGTTTAAAATAATTCTTTCTTGAGGTGCATGCATGCTTATCCCCCTTAGTTCACAGATGTGCTATGTTCTTTCACCAGGACCTCCAATATCTAAAACTTATCATGATCAGACCATGGGATATTATCAATTTTTTTCTCCATTATTTTATAATTTTTAAATATAACTACCATATAAGATACTTGGATTTAAAATTTAATTTAATCAATTTATGAATGGTTATTTAGGTCATTATCATTATTCTCTAAACCTTCAAATCTTCTTCGAAAGTCCTCTAAATTTTTAGCATAGTCGCCTTTCGTTAAATTTCATTAAATTGATATTTTTGGATAACTTAATTTCTCTTTAGGATATGTTTTGAAAAACCTAAAAACTTATATTATTTTAATAATCAATTATATATATATATATATATATATATATATATATATATATATATATATATATAGTTTGGATTTAATTGTATAATTTATCACTACATTTTCAAACTTTTGCACATTTATTAATTTTATTGTATTTTTAATTTTAGAGCATTTTATATATCTACTAAAAGTTTCTCAGATTTTAAATGATGTAATGGCGTGAGAAGAGTGAACACTAACATAATTTCATATTCTGCGAATTTTACCATTTAGGTTTTCAATTTCAACACATAATATGTTACTTAAATGTGACAAATTTTTTACCACTGTGAGCCAAGAGGTAACTTCATACAACTTAAATCAATAAATTCGATGATATTTTAGAAAGAAAAAATCATAAACGACATACCTGATAATACTAAAATTAATATTTAATATTGTTTGATAATTTTCTCGCAATTGAACTCTAAATCTAATTTTATATATCTTTATAAAAACTGAAAAAACAATAACTTACTTCCTTAAAGGAGCATCACTGATAAGTCTCCAATTCACAGGAGAGAAAAATATTACACATGACAATATTAAAGGATACCTCCTAATTAAAGGACTTTCACTTATGAAGTCTCTAATTTGTAGCAGATTATCCCTAATACATGGATAAAATGAAGATCTAGAAGTGGTGATATTATTGTATTGAGACTAAATGTATAATGGTCTCCACAAGATGTATAACTAATAAAAAAATGTCACTTTTACCACATTATATAAAAGTTTCATAGAGGTATAGAACTTTAGAGGACATATTTGGTAGAATGTGGATTCTCTTCAACATATTGAAATCAACTTGAAAATCTTGGATAACATGTCGAAAGTGTGGGAAGCCAAAAGTATAATTACTAAATAAGCACGGAATCCAAACACATTGACATAGGATAAACATTTAGATCAAATCCAACAAAACTAAAGTGTTAACTGTTAATAAGCCAAAAGTATAATTACTAAATAAGCACGGAATCTAAACACATTGACATAGGATAAACATTTAGATCAAATCCAACAAAACTTTAACATTTAGATCAAATCCAACAAAACTAAAGTGATAACTGTTAATAATTGGTTAATTAAGTATAGAGTTGTTAGGATTTTTAACATTTATTCTATTTTAGTTATAGAATTTTTAGGGATTTTGTTTAAGTTAGGGATTTTATTGTTATTTTTCTGTTTAATGCGTTTTTGGTTATGGAAAAAGAATGCAGTTGAGATTTAGGTGAAATTCGAAAAAAGAGATAATAAGGAACGCTGGAATTAAGGAAAGGAGCATACAGATTTTAAGTGACTTCTTGCTTGCGCTAAAGGAGGAGCTTGAACTAAAACTCACTTAAATGAGAAAAGAAGTTCTGTATGAGGCGTCAACGCCACTAAAGCGTGAAGTGAAAAATAACAACCACTTTGTAACAAACAGCTGAGATCTTTTATAAAAGGAATGCTAGAATGAATGAAAGATCATCATCTTTTGAAAGATCTTTTGGGAAGCACTTTCGCAATCAAGAATTTTCTTTTTTCCTTTTCTGTTGTATATTCATGGCTAACATGCGTAGCTAATATCTTTTCTTCTTGGGATTGGATGTAATTTCTCCATTTCAATTGTACTCTTGGTATTTATTTGATATTGTTTTATTCAGTTTATCTTTGTTTAACGTTTTATATTAAATTGTCATACTTTAAATTTTAAATTTCTCTTGGTGTATGGAAAACACTTTTTAGAATTAGAATCAAATGTTAATGCATTACATTTATAAATTCAGGAATGAATTATAGAATAATGACTGCACATATAGATTGATAATTGGAAAAGATAATATTAAATTCAGTTAAGAGTACATGAGAAAGGAGAATATTATTATTCAATCCAATGTTGTTATATTATTGATTTTTCTTCATTATTAATTGCGTTTTAAGTTACTTTCTATATTCAGTTACCAAAACAAATTATTGTTAAAGTTTTATTCATAATACAATTGATATTGAGTCAATCTACAATTTCCAGTTCTTTGAGGATACGTACTCTCTTACTCATTATATTACTTGAGGATCTAGTATACTTGCTGGAAATTCATTAACATAAAGCATATAAAGTTATAAATTCAAGGACATGAGAGAAAAAAAAATATCGAAAAACGTCCTAGAAATTATAGTTTTAGTTTTTAGAGTTTGAGAAATTAGACAAAAGGTAAAGTGTTCTAAACTCAAAGGAAAAAAAAAACCTACTTCAATAAAAAAAAATATACAAATTTATGTCTTATGACATATATAGAAAGTGAAATTGGATAACAAATCTTTTGAAATATTTTTTTTCTTTTACCTTTATTCTCTTTTTTTTT
>Ga0209700_103878_pt1 | contig 27961 bp, 12 predicted proteins | sample SiratroredBW_FD_187528 | JGI IMG/M metagenome (GOLD analysis project Ga0209700, IMG submission 187528) | Root nodule microbial communities of legume samples collected from California, USA - Siratro red BW (SPAdes) (version 2) | ecosystem: Host-associated > Plants > Roots > Nodule | place: USA... | reverse complement strand
ATATATATATATATATATATATATATATATATATATATATATATATATATTTATTTATTTATCTAATAATTTTGTTTTTGACACCTACACCAGGAACCCTAGTAATGGAGATTTTGCTGTGATTTTGTATCTGTCATTTTCACATTGAAGATTTGAGTAGCTATCTCTATATATATTCTGCTCAATTTCCTTCTAAAATTTCTCTTTCTCTCCTTATTGCTGGAGAGAGGAACAGAGATAGGTGGAGGAAAACCCAAAAGCCTCAATTTTTTCTATCTCTTCTCTATGTCAGGCCACAAGCACAAATCTTTAACCTCTTCCTTCTGACCCATATCAGAAGGAAACACAAAAAAAGGAAGAACCTTCTAGAAGCCGCCGTTTTCTTTATCTCTCTGGGTCAGACGTTTGTTATTGGCGCCATGGATTCCTCCTTTATCTCAAACGGCGACGTTTCTGGTTTCAAAGATAAAGAGTCAATGGTTGACCCTTTCTTGGTTGAGGCGCTTCAGAACCCTCGTCATCGTGTCACCAGTCAGTGCTCTCTCCCTCTCCCTCTCAATTCTTAATTTCTTCGAAACCCTTTTTTTTATGAATTTCTGTTGCTTGGGAGGTTTGTTTGTTGTTTTATTTTACTGCTCTGGTTAATGGGTACGCATCAAAATTGTAGCTTGAAGTGGATTTGGGTTTTTTTCTCTTTAATTTGGATAGATATGACCCAATTTTTGCCAATTTTTGTTTTTGATTTAATGTTAGGGTTGTGGGTAGGTTTTGTTGTGTCAGATCTGGGGTGATTGGGCTTAACACAGAAGTTTCGAATCCTAATTTGATGTTCAATTGTGAGGAGTTGCTATGGGAATGAGAAATTTGGACACCTGGGTTGTTGAATTGTAGCCGTTTATGTTATAGGAAAAATGGTTTTTGATAGAGCATGATGGTGTAATTCCATCCCCATGTAATAGATCCCATCAAGTAGTATAAGGCTTCGTTGTTGATGTAATATGATCCTAAGCTCATTGCAGATAACTTCATAATCCGAATGAGAGAATGTATGTGGGTCAAGTTCTTTGCCTTCATGTAAATTTTGATGGATTAATTTGGGCTGATAATAGAGGAATCTTTAAATTCTGAAGTTTTTGAATTCAATTATAGAGTTGGACTAGAAACATGTATATAATTTGAGTTTTTAGGAAGATAGTAGCCACCATGGATCAATTAATTGTAGCACACTTCTCTTACCTATGATAGGTTTAAAATATTGGCTGGAAATAGGATTTAGGTGACATGATACTGCAATAGGTTGTAATCATCCTGCTTTCCATAACTTACACAGCATAGTGTTTTAATCTGAAACTGTCAACTTCCGTTTGAATATCACTATAATTGCACACTTGTAGTGAAGTCTCAAGCCTACAAAGTTGTTATATAAAATACCAAGGGCCACAATTTGTGTAAATAATGTATCTTTTGCTTTTCATTAGTGTCCATGAAATTTGTGGTCATGATTGTGTCAATTGGCTTGTTTGTTTCTAGTTTTCCTCCAATATGTAATTGTACATCTTGATATTTTCCTTTTTCATTACCTTCTACTTTGTTTCACTGCCACAGTTTTGCGAATGGAGTTGGATATCCAAAGGTTCCTGAATAATGCAGCTCAGCAGCATTTTGAATTTCAACATTTCCCTTCTTCATATCTCAGATTGGCTGCACATCGTGTTGCTCAACACTATGGTATGCAGACAATGGTTCAAGATAATGGCTTAGATGGTCAGGGAAGCAGGATTATGGTCAGAAAGTTAGCTGAAAGCAGGTATCCTGTGGTCCGCCTTTCTGAAATACCTGCTAAACAGTTGGAAAATGATAAACCTGAGCAGATAAAAATTGCCATAAGGCCTAGGCCAAATGGAACCAGTTTAAATGAAGCCAATGAAGTTGGAAAGAAAAACAATCTTCTTAGAAGTGTGGAAGAGAGGAAGGAGGAATATGACCGGGCAAGAGCACGCATTTTCAGTAGCTCCAGAAGTTGTGATTCAGATGATACTCAGTCCCAGGCTTCGACAGAAGAGAAAAATTTTCTTACAAGCAAAGATGAGAATGAAACTAGCAAGATCCCTGTGGTTGATTCTGAAAAGTGCACTACTGGTAGGGATATTAATTCTACTCGAGTTGCCATATTCAGAGACAGGGAAAAGGATCGTAGTGATCCAGATTATGATCGTAACTATGGAAGGTTTGTTCTATGACTGCACTGTGTTATTTGATTTTTTGAGAGTTGTGTTAGCAATCAATGGAGAAGTTGCTGATATATGGTTTTTGGCCTTTTTTTTTTTGTTATGTGCATACTTTGAAATATGAACCTGTATTGTATTTATGTATCTGTGTCAACAGTTACAGCCACACCACTAAGTTTTTTCGAAGATTTTATTGTAATATTTGATAGTGTGCAGCAGTAGTGCCCTTAAACATTATGGAAATTGGGGGGCACTTTTCTATTGTGAAGTTTGTTTATGGTATTGTATCTGATTACTAATGCAGGTATGCGAGGAGTATTCCAGCTTCGTCCCTTAACTTGATGCCTTTTAATTTGCAACAAGTTCAATCTCCATTCACGCAGTATGACAGTGGTTTTAATCAATTGATTCAGATGGCACCAAATCAGGCTTCGCTTGGGTATGGACCTCCTTCAAGTCCTATGATGAATCCTTTTGGTGTCACCGGATTCAATCAGGCATCTAGTGATGTTACTTATCTGCAGTGGCCAAGTGCTTCAATGATGTATGCACATTCATATGACCAATTTAGACATGCTATTTTCCAGGTATTTTCCAAGTGCTATTTATTATTTGAGTTATGTTCCATGAAGAGGATTAGCACATTTTGTTTCCTTTTGATGTTTGTAGAATACAAATTGTCTGATGTAAAGTTTTTGGTGTTTTGCAGGCTCCATTCGGTCAACGACCATTGAGCTTTGATTATTCACAAAACTACTAGATGAGATGAGGTTTAGGGGGCAGTTTTCCATTTGGGTTTCAGAGTTAGATACAATTTTTGTGCACTGTTATAGACCCCATGTTGTTCCTATTTTAGGTTTTCAGTTTTGATGGTGGCATTTGGTACTCTTCTACTGACACTTTTATACTCAACTGTAGTCAAATACTGTTTTTCAACTATTTCAAAAATTATATTTTGTTGCACCATATGCTTGTAATTAGGTAATCCATCTATGTCTTTTTAATCTTTTTTATTTGTACTACTGAGTAATCGTGGGAATACGTATTTATTAGATTATTATAAATAGTATTAAATTTTATTAGAAAAATATTTATTATTTGGGAATATAGCAATACCAGTTATGGGTATTGTTTAACTTGTTAAAAATAAAAAATGTTCTATCATTATCATTATTAATGTTAAGAATATGTTATGTTTTTATTCAAATTCTTAGTTTATAATGGAAATTGAATGTATATCAAAAGGTAATAAAGTAATTTTTTAATTATTTATAAAAGGTAAATAAGTATATTTATACTAAGTTATTGTAACTTAATTACGGTGAGTATAGTTTAGTAAACTATTTTGAAAATTAAAATATATAGATAAATAATAAGATTATATAAATATATTATTATCGTCTAAAAAGCTTTATTATTTTTAGATGTACACAATAAAACAGCATTTCGATTTTATAAATAAGATGTACATTTAATAGTAATCTTATAAAGTTATATTATAATATTATATATGATTTTATTAAATGAAAATTTAATAATATGTATCTGTAAACAGTTTTAAAAATAATTAAAACTATAATTTGAGAAGTTAATGTTTATTTCACTCCTTTTTTGAATTCCGAAATATTTGATTATAAACCTTTTTACAAGGAATAAGATGAGATATTTGGGAAACTTTTTTCACAACCGCAAAAGTTGAATCGTTTCAATTTTTAGTCATAGGTAACTAAAAAAAAAATCGATGGACAGGTAAAGGACTATACAAACTACGGTCTCATTAGCCCTACTTTATGTGTTTCTTAATGATTTTACGTATTGATTAAATCTGAAAAATATTATTAGTAATATATTGATTTTTAATCGATAACTACTGTTATACACAATCATTAATAAATTAGTTAAATTAGTTACGTGATCAAATATATATGTAATTTCGTAGTTATATTTGTTATAAGAATTTTGAATTTTAACTTTAGTAAAATAAACATAATTATTTTATGATCACAACAAACAATATCTTATCACCGGCTTTGGCATGGTCAAATGAAAAGAATCAAGCCAATAAGAATCTAGAAAAGTTACTCAAACTCAATATTGGGTAGTAATACTAATTAAAATGATGAACTTAATATAAAAATTGCTGAGAGAGAATTAAGTAAAGATGATCCATAAATTGTATGATAGGAAGGTAGAAAGCATGAAAAATAAGAAACAAAAATAGAGAAAGATGACAATATGTTTATTAATAATTTATATGCAATGTAGGACTTAATTAAAAAAATTTAAAAGTGTTTCCACGAATCAAATGACATAAAGTGGTTAAATTTAACAACTAACTTTAAAATATTATATTGTAATATCATAATTATTGAAAAAAAAAACAAAAATAATCATTTTAGGCTATCACATGCCATGTGTACGACAACTTAAGTACACAAACATAACACATAAATAAAGAGAATAACTTCAACAAATCTCTTCTAACAAAAGAACAAAATTGAGTAACTTTTGTAAGCCATTGATTTAACATAAGATGACCATTTAATGCTGAAGCCAGAAGCCATTTTCTATATAAAGATTAAAACATAAGGAGCATGACATGAGGACAAACACCACACACTGAAACTCTGAAAAATTAGAAAGAGAACTAAAGAAGCAGAAAAAAGAGTGGTGTTGCACATATAGCTAACATGTTACTGAGCAACTACACATTCATGTTAACACTACCTGATGAAATTGTAAGTTCTTTGTACAATCCTATTCCATTTGATTTAGTGAGTCAATCACAATTTCATATGCCAACTAAGTCATGCCATTGAACATGACAGCTTCTTCAGTTACTGAAACGCATGTTATGCTTTCTGATACTAGCACTGTGTTTTACTGCATCTCACTGTGTCTAACAAAACAAAAAATTCATGACTAGGTAAAGATGAACTTATTGTTTGATTTTCAGCATGGCAAAGCTAGAAATTTATGAAAACTAGTGTTCGTGAGTTCAAATAACTGCCAAAAATTAAACCAACAAGAACATATAATCTGGATTTTAATTTGCTTTCCATACAAATTCTTTTATAGAGCTATATAATATAAAATCACCTTCTAACAAGAAACAGGGCACAAAACTTGAAACTCGAGTGTCTCCTGGATCTACTTTGAAGAACTCGCAACCAATGGGCCAATTTGATTAGCTTCCTTCGATATCCAACAAGCACAAAGCACACTTATTACTATCCTCAGGCTCCTATGCAAATGCTGATATAAAACTTCACAATTGGAAACACCGTAGACTCTAGATTGTTTTGAATGCAGCAGACCTATGGACAACAACTACTGGATAAAGCAACATATACAAAATCACACAAAGAGAATTACAAAACATTATTTCTCACAGAAGTGTCTATAGACTGCAACAAACAAAGTAACTACTTACAAATAGGTTGCCATTGTCTATATGAAGGACTTCATAGCAGAATTTACAATTAACCCAAAATTCGCATGATTACAAGACACTCGTTTATGCAACCTAAGCATGACCAATTAATACATTTCTTAAAAAGAAAAATGACCTACTTAGACACTAGCCACGGTTTCAAAATGCCTTCTCGTCAAGATTGTTGTCCCTGCAGACAAACGCAGCCTCAACTGCGGTTGCAAAGAGTTCAAAAGCTTTAGGATTGAGCCTCACAGACAGTTCTCAAAATCCTTGACCCTAACTAAACCTAAATACACCATCAAACATTAATTTCACAGAGTGCAAACTACAAAGATATAACTATGACCAACAATTAAAAAAAAAGCAATCTTTATCAAAAAAAACAGTAAGCAACAGCAAGTTCAAGCCTTTTGAAGTTAACTACTATAGTAATTCCATCAACCACATTTCTGAACAACTTTTTACAATATCAAAAAACGCTAATAAATCGCACCCTCGATTCAGAACCTTGCCATCAACCATTGATCACGTTCAATCATCTCCGGGTGGAAACAAAGTAAGAACCTTTCTCCCTCCTGACTCCACGTCCTCCACGTAACTCGGCACTGAAGCTCCAATCCTCGCCATAACGGGGAGTTCAAAGTGCGCATTCCGCGGTGAGCCAAACTGTGCGGCGGCCACCGCCATCTGGTGGTGGCGGTGCTGCTGCAACGCCGGCACAAAGGGAAGGTAATGGTCAGAGCTCGGACGAGCAGTGGCGTGCAGAAAGTGCGGCGGCACAGGGGAGCTGGCGAAGAGGTGGTCGTCGGCGGCGGCGGCGGCGCCGCCTCCCTGCATGCGCTTCAAGTAGAGGCGGTATTTCTGGAGGTGGCTGGCGACGTTTTCGCGCGTCAAGCCGTCGACGCTCATGAGCTGCATGATGGTCTTGGGAACGGCGTTCTTGATCCCCAAGTGGGCCACGGCGTCCACGAAGCGCTTGTGCAGCTGTGGGGTCCACACCAGCCGCGGCCGCTTCAGGGTCCGCGCCGGTTCCTCCTCCGCCGCAGAGGGTGGCTGATGGGGACATTGCGGTTGTTCTTGAAGTTGCTGTGAAGGGTTGGATATGTCAAAGGCTATGGCAAGATGAGGGCTTATTAGGGTTTGTGACAAAGGCATGAGTTCCTCTGGGGAAGGTAACTCCTCTTCCCACTTCGAGAACCAATTTGAATCTTCCTCTCTCATTCTCTGTTTCCTCCTAATCCCACCACAAATCAATCACTTTTCATCTCAAAGTTCTTTCCTTTTCTTAATCTGCTTTTGAATTTCGATGATGAAAGAAGAAGAGGGGAATTGGAATGGAAGAGAAAGCGGAGAAAGGTTCGAGGTGGATTTTGTTTTCTTCTTTTCAGCTTTTCATTCTCTGCACTTCGTTTCTCTTCTGCTATTCTTATGCCTTTTAAGGAAGAAAAGAAATTTCGTAATCAAACAAATTTTGTTGGAATCCCACATCGGTTAGTAGAAAAATTCGTTTTGTAATCCTTATTTTGCAGGTTTTGTAAGAAGAGAGTGTGGTTTTTTTGTTGGACAGAGGTGGTTGAATATTTGGGTGGGCCTAGGTTTCAGTCTGGGACTCCACGTGGGGATGGAGTTACCAAAATACCCTTTGTTTTACTATACTTTCTGTCTGTTATGTTTATTTTCTAGATTTGGCATGTTTGGAGTGCAGAGAATCTACTTTTTGAAGATAAAGTAAAATAGTCATTATTCACTGTAATTATACTTGATTTTAAATTTTGTTAACTGCATATTAAATTTTATCGGGATTTAATGTTGATTTTGGAACTAATGTAAGGTGTTCAAAACCAAATTAATTAAAAAATATAAATTGCAAAATATGATTCACAACAATTTTTTTGTTATAGAATGTTTCACAACTTTTGGTTGTAAAATATTTAACAATTTATTTTGTAAGAAAAATCATTTTGTTGATATATTTGAAAAATCTATCCAAATTGAAAAAAATACATTAATTTAGTTAGATTAAACTTTCGTATTAAAATTAAATCGAATTACATTTGATTTGATTTTTATGTTTAATAGTGAAAAATTAAATTAAATATAAAATGTAGATTTATATATAAAGCGTATTTCTTCATTTAATAGAAGTCAGATCTTACTTTCTTATCAGTGAAAATATTCTTTTTAAATATAGTAATTTTAAGGAGTAACTAATTTTGATCATTCTTTTAAAATTCTTAAGGTTTAGAGAGAGTTATGTTTGATCTATAATTAATAGTTTTATTAAATTAAAATTACTTTAGTCTATTAAAAAAAAATTAGAATTTAAATTATGAGAGTTTTAATTTCTTAAAATGATATTCTACTCTATTAAAAATCAATAAATTTTGGGTTTTATGACTAAAATAAAGTTTAGAGTTTAGAATTTAATTGAGTTTAATTAATTGAAAATTTATGTTAATCTATCAATATATTATAAATTTCAATATAATTTTAATGTGTTAATTCATGTTTTCAATATGTTTAAATATTTTTCCTTATAAATCTAACATGTTTAAGAAAAATTTAACATATCAAAACACTTCAAATTCATTAAAACGTAAATTAAATCTTCAAGTAAATATTAGATACTTCTAAATCACTCTATAACTCAGTCAAAATTAAATATCAAAGAATCATATGATCTCGAAACCAATCACAGCAATAAAATCAAACACTCTCACCTCAAAATCCTTTATCTCTTGAACATTCATTCATCAATATGATTAGAATCATTAAATTTTAAGCGTGCTTTAGGTTTCTACATCATCCCAAGTTATTGAAAGCATATGCAATTCTGATTTTATTTTGATTTTTTTTTTTAATTATTTTGACACTGTCAAAGTATGTCATTGGAACTCCCTTCATCTGTATACAGTTTCTTTATGTTACTGTGATTGCTTTATTAATAAATTATTAATCATTGTTTTATTCATAAATTGTTAATCATTTAATGTTTAGTTTCTCAATAATCATCCCAAGAACTGAGTCTTCATAAGAGTAATATAAACACCAATGTATCAAATCATATTAGTAAAAATATTTTCTATTATTGGATGATGATCCATTTCAAATCATGATCAAAAGACTATTTTTTTCAATCAATCTTAAGATCATTGATTAAGTTATGATTGTCAAAGCATTAAGATCATTGATTAAGGTATGATTGTCAAAGGCATAACATGCATTAACACGTAAATCAATCAATAACATAGATGAATTTAAGAATCTTCAATGATTGTTTTCCAATTTTCACTTGCTTTCATCTATGTGAAATCTTTTCCTTTCTATTTTCAAAAGAATTACTTTTTAATTAATTTCGTTCAACAAATTTTCAAATTCCAAATTCTTCCTTCATTAAAATTCCTTAACGAGTTTGGATTTGTTCAACGAGTTTGCTCCTTATATAATTAAAGAAATAAAATAATAATAATAATAATAATAATAATAATAATAATAATAATAATAAATTATTATCAGAGATTTTTAGTCTTTATATTTTACAAAATCTGGAGTCTTTATTTTTTTTTTATAATTTTAGTTCTTCAACTTTTAATTATCTTTAATTTTAAATTTTGAATTTCTTTTATGTAATTTTGATCCTTAATTTTTAATTCTTCGTAACTTTATCTAGTTTTCAATTTTAAAAATACATTAAATCAATGTAAAATTAAATTTAGTAACAAATTTCTCCCACTATTACCCTTCTTAATTTAGTAAGAAGTCACCAGTATCAAGAACTTTCATTCGATCTTAACGTTTTATGTCCAAAGTAACTAAGTTTAGATAATTGAACTGAAAATTAGAATAAAAATTACAGATAACTAAAATTAATAGAGCAAAATTGCACAACAAAAATTAAGGAACCAATATTGTAGATAATTAAAAATTAAAAGACTAAAATTGTGAAAAAAAAAACAAAATTGTTGGTTCAATAAATATAGGATAAAATTACAATTAAAACTATATTATAATATTCTTCAAAAAATAAGATATTTTTTTTGAAAAAATGTAAATAATTTTTCCTTTTTTAATCCGTTCTAATCAGTTTATTGATTTTCAGACAGATTTAATTAGGGACTGTTTTATGATTCTCGACCAACTCACATGAAAATTATATAAAATTGTGGATTCTCAACTACAGATGAAAAGGAACAGTTTTACAGTTACTTCGTAAAACATAGAAAATAAGTATGGAAAAAGAAAACATTTCTCTTCTAAACTTTTTCTCTCATTTTTGCCAACGAAATAGATATATAATTGATTATGGACAAATCGATAATTGATTATAACTTAATATTTTATTATGATTTTATTTTTTAAATAAATAAATAAAATACTAAAAGAATATATTTTTATTTATTAAATTTTATGAAAATATATTTAAAATTTATTTTAACTTTAATTTATATTTTTAAATAATTTTTTACATTTTTTATAGACCATCTTTTAAATATATAATATACAAAAATAAATTATTTTATTTTACTAATCAAAACAATTATAGTCTTTTAATTTATTTCTCTTTCCTTTCCCTTATTTTTCTCAATTTAAATAATCATACTTTCTATTTTTTTCTTTTATTGTTTAATGATGAAGAATAACTTGAAAGTTTGTAATATAATCATAACTATTGAGTTTAGTTTAGATTCCCATTAATAATTAAGCAGAACAAACAAATGGTGGTGACCTACATGTGTAAAGCTGAATCATTTCAAGAAGAACAAATCATAACTGGGGCACAAATTCAATATATAAAGGTACAAAGAACAAAAAGACATATTTAATAAAATATATTTGAATAAACTTCTCTGATTTGTGCCGACAGTGTATTAAGAAGATTGTTTACTTAAGTTATTTAAATAAATAACAATTAATAAACAATAAATGTATGGTATAGGTTGATATGATCTTCAACTAAAAAAAGTTATCATCACAGTTCAATAAAAATTAGCATCTGGAGATACTAAGATAATTACATTTAGTTACTGATATCTTATAATACTAATAACGTGATAAAATACTTTGAACCACATAATCAAAGTTCATTGAGGTATAAGTACATTAAATTCAATATAAGCATTATTCATTAAATAATTGTTTATTATTATTTAAAAACTCCAACTAACTTGATTGGTCATAACATGAAGATATTATGAAAGAAATAGAGAGAAAAAAAAAAACATGTTGTAAAATTAAGAGAAACACTCTAATATAATCACATAAGAAAATGTTATCTAAGAATAAATTCTGAAAACGTGATAATGCCATAATACTTGTAGGAAGCATAAGTTTCACACAAATTAAATAAATTAGAAAATTTATACAATTATAAAAATAAAATAAATAATTTAAAGATATTATAAATAAACGAACAAAACATTCGAGCAGTATCTTTTGTTTGGAGATGAAACAGGAAAACATAAGAGAAGCAATGTAAGTAAGATTTTTTTTCCAGAATAAACCAAATTAGAAAGTTTCTCAAATAGACCCACACACTTTATTTTCAAACTAAAACTATTTATTGTGTAAATTTGGATTAGAAATCATATTCTCAAATACAAATAGTGATTTCTGGCGTCAAAAAATAGAATTCGGTTTCTTAAGGATCGAATTCTGACATGCTTTTCTAGTTTTTTGCAATTTTTTTAAAAAACGAGAACAAAATTTTGAAATAAAAAATAATAATTTATAATAAAGGATATAATTTTAATTAAACTTATGAAAATACAATAAATACAGTATTTTTAACAAAATAAATATTATTTTGGGTTGTTTAAATATATAAATTATCATTGATTTAATAATTTTTTGCAATTATCTATATAATTAATTTTTTGATATTGAAATACATTTGAAAGAAGTTTTTAAAGATTTTTTAATAATATATGAGCTAGGATCTTGGCATTCTAGTAAAATTATTCTATAGTAAAGTCTAAACTAATTTATGACGAAGTCGAACTTTTCACTTTAATATTTTAATTTTAAAAACTTCCTCTGAAATTAAATTTAAAATTAAAAAAGTTTAACTATTTTATTCACTCCGGGTTAAATTAGCATTAACTTTCAAATTTTAAATTAGTCCTGATCTTAAGTATCTCTGCGTTAATTGATTTTAATTTTTTTAATTCATTATAATAAAATTTTAAAATAATTTGATTTATCATCATAATGTATTAATTTTATAATAATAATGGTATAAAATTATATATTATTTTTCTATTTTTCGTTAAAATTTTCTACAATTTATTATAATAATAATAAATTGTATTCTTAATTACATTACAAAATCAAAATCGAAATTATATTAAACTTTTTCTAAAATTTATTTGCACTGAAATTGTATTTTATTTTGTTGTTTCTTTCAAACCAAATTAGAACTACTCTCAACATTTTAATTAGTTATTTTAAATTAATTTTCTTATTACAATTTTTATTTCAAAAATTCATCCTTCTTCTTTTTAAAAAAAATGTAAAAAGTAGGTTAAGTGTATCAAATTTTAACTTACTTTTTATTGAAAATTTGACTCTTAAAACTAAATTCTGAACTTCTACACTAAATAAGTCTAATTTGAAAAAAATAAGATGAGGAAATCCATTTACTGGATTTTTTTTAATTAGGTTTATCATGAGAAAAAATGGTGAAAGTACAAGTTGGCTCCATAGTTAGCATACTGTTATCAGGTGAAATAGAGTGAACAATTATTGTGATAGTGAAAAGGGGATTTTCACTTTTGGGAAGCTTATTGAAAGATGACAAGAAGGGTAACCCATGTGACTCCCATGTTTCAATTCCAAGGACATTATTATGGTCACTTGTACCCATTATCACTTTTCTCTCACCAATATGCATGTAAGACAAATTCTCAAATAGTTAACTTTTTATCATTCATTTAATCTGATTTAAATGATCACTTAAAAGATTTTGTAAGAAGATTGCATGGATCCGTCTTATTCGTTTTCTAACAAAAATTGTAAAGAAGATTTATTTACTTCAAATTTATGTTATCTCATAGATCAATCTGTTGTCATTCATATCATAATTGATACTTTTAAAGAGAAATAATTCAATATTCTTATTCAAAGTCTCCATATGCTGATATGAGATTCAAAATTTATTGAACTTACAAGATTAACTTCAATTAATTTTTTAAAATCTTAAAAGAAATATATTATTATAAAGAAAATAATTTCTTTATAACATAATCAAGAAGACAATTAACTCAATCTTGTTTCTTACATCACCGTTTTTTAGTTTTTTTTTTTAATATGATTAAGATAACTCATCAAAACATGTATCTACTCGTTCTCCTGAAAATAAGATTTTCTTTTACAAATTTCTTTTTTACTTCAACATCATAAACATTAATGATCAAAACTCAATTCTCGAATGAATTGAGATAATAGATCTTTATTTATTATCCATTTATCGATTTAAGACACCATCTACTATATATATATCCAAATTAAATCATATAAAAATGTAATTATAAATCATACTCTATATATTACACATTCAACGAACATATATTTTTTATGCATAAAAATATCTTATAAATTATACAATTCAAAAGATATTTTTATACATGAAAATACTTTCTCAATTATATAATTTGAAATGTATTTTAAGATTTTGAAATATATTATGTATTGCACTCACAACAACATGAAATGGAAGACACTATTAACTCAAAACAATTTTGGATGACAAAGATTTATTCCCAAATTCTATAATATGAAAAATTCACATATAAAATATTTCAAGGTATCACCCACGAGAGAAAAGCATAATAATATAAATCAAAACTTCATTTTGCAACATCTTGACGGTTCACCTATTATAATGTCACCTTAATACTAAACTGGTTCTCTAGTCAGTTTTTGATAGTAATAATGTTTATTTTACTTGACATGCCTCTTTCATAGTTTGATTTGTGTCATTATGTGTAAAATCAACAAGGGCCGATTTATTTTGATGGGACATTTTAAGTGATAAGAGGTCAAAACCTAGCCAAAAAGAATGCAGATAAGAGGTTAAAAATCTATTTTAGCCTAATAAAAACGATTGAAACACTACAAATTAGCAAAATCTAAATGCCAGCATGTGTTGAGATGGAATTTTCCAAATTGTAAATCGACCCGTTGGAGATCAAAACTTGAAAGCAAGACTAATCGGTCGTAGTAAAATATATTTAATCAATATAATAATAGAGATAATTATATACTACTACTAATAAATTTTATCGAGTTGAATTAGATTTTAAACTCAGAACCGGTGATCCAACCCAAGAGAGATTGGACTGAGTTGGAATCAACCTAATCATAAAGAAAATTTAACCTAATCTGTATAGGTTAGATTGAAATAGTTTGATTATTTAACCCAATAAACATCCCTTTTATAAGCATAGCAACATAAACTAGCAAAAGGTCCCAAAGGAGCACCACTTAGACTTTGGATAAATTTCTTCTTGCAAAAATAATTTAAGTACTCACATACAAAATTCACGAATCTTTCAAAATCCATTCATTCATTGGATTGCATTACAAACAATACCTTCTCCAAACAAAAAAAAAATGTTCATTCAGCTACCATCCAATAATTCAATAATGCACATGCTACAAACGATATTTCTAGAACCTGTTGACTATACAGCAGTTTAAGGGCAGCGCCAGTGGCAATTGCTATGACCCATGATTTCAGATTTCACCTGTTCCAAGAGGTTGCCTTGAGGTATCACCAGTGGCCCAAGCTTGATAATCTTTCACAAGCTGCTTAAGAAAAATATATAACAAACAAATCAAATTCATAAATTGTTCAGTACATAAAATATGAATAAGATTATATGTACCAGGCAGTTCATTATTCAACTATAAACTATAGCTACTGCTACTTCGGTCAACAAACCAGTCTCATTCTATATGAAGCTACATTTAAAAAGAACCAATAAACTAGGTTTCTTTAAATGTTAAAAACACAATTTGGTTATATAACAGTAACACCATAAATAATTAGGATATGTATTTATAAGTTATAACTTCAATTTTCTTGAAATATACCCAAGATGTAACTAGCTAAAATATTCCTTCTAAAAAATTAAGATGGTGTATATTCGCAAATCCTTATTGGATTTACTAACATACACCCACTTGTCTTTTTAGGAAAATTTTATCTAGTTATAACTTTATGTTGGAAAGGCGCCTTATTAAAAGTCACTCCTAGCTCACCTTAGTTGTGGTCTCTTTGAAAGTTGTCTTAATTGTAGCCTCAAAAATAGTAGTTCATCCCAAGGTTGACTAATGATATGTTTAAATAGAATATATAAATGAGTTGTAAATCTTGCGTTACAAGTTAATTATGTAAGATTGAGAAAGTTCAAATCTCAAATTGGAAGAATGTTATTTTTAAAATACATTTAAGATATAGATTGTTAAAATATTCTTTCTAAAAACCAGATAGGCGTATGATAGTAATCCTTAAATTGCTTGCCTTGATTTTATATATTTCCACTGATATTGAAAACAATAAGTTAGTTAGTAATTAAAAGGGGAAGTCAAATACAATCATGAACAAAAGCAAGATGTATCAATCAACACAGGGAAACTAGTAGTTGCAGTGATAGCAAAGTGAAATCTGAAAAATATGAAATCTGGTCAAAATATCTCAACTTCAAATGCATGTAGAAACAAATAGCAGGAAGAAAGACAAAGAAAAAAGTTTGAAAACAAGGTATGAAATGCCATGCTTTCTGTCATCAACATTAGGACTTGTTTCAGTGAAGTAGGAGTCCACTTAGGAAAGAAAAATAAGAATGTATGATATGATAGGTTGCTAATAGTACCACTTAGGAAACAATCTGTAAAATATGAATTCAGTTTTGCGAAAGTAATACCGATGATAGACAATCTATTTCTTCTGCATTTTTAAAACAAACAACCAGATTTTATATGTTGTTATAACCAGGTGCACAACAGAGAAAAATAAATAGACAGAATTAAACATGGTTCTGATACAGCCCGTGACTTTGGTGATGTGCCGGTCATTTGACAGGATAGGCCAAAGGTGTGGAAGGTTTACACTAGGAGAAAGGAGAGTAAGGCAAACGAAGAGTCTGTTAGACATGTAGGATGAGCTCTCAGTTGGTTATGTCTGTTATTAGAAAAACTGTCAGTCTGTGCTGTCAGTTAGAGGGAATATTAAGGGGTTGGAATATCATAAAAGAAGGGAAGTGATAGGTAAAAGGGGGAACTGTAAATTGTATAGAGCCTTAGGATGGACAGAGAATTTTCTCTGAGGAGCTACAGGCTCAGGAAATTGTGTACCATTCTGTGCTTGTGTTTTTCAATTTCTTGTGAATTATTTTTCTGGTTTCCTAACAGTGCAACATACGACAGAATAGTTGGCTCATGCTCACGAGGCAAAACAGAGAAAAATACAAAAATAATTGAAGACAAACACAAGTAGCCACAAATCTTAATGCTACTAGAACAATCAAGCTAATTGTGTGAGAGATTTACAACACACCGCAATCATTGGATCTATCCTTCCTTTCAATCACAATTCCTATAAAAAGATTATAGTCTGGTCACATCCCAAATATTTTGGGTTGGTCACATGTTGGGTCATCCCAAACTTAAAATAAAAGTCTTAAAATATATTTAAGTCTAATTCAACTTCACAAAACTGATTTTTAAGGTGATGTTTATACTTAATTTGATCATATCTATCGCCGATGTAAGATTTTTAATACTCTCTCACGCTGCAGATTGAATATCTCAAGCATAGGAGTATAGGGGGAACCCGATAATAGGTGATACAATAGGACCAATAAATGTCACTAGGATAGACAATAATAACATCTTAATAAGTGAACTTTAAGTTTAACTCAAAAGGTCCTGAAAAACCCAAAAGAAAGAAAAAAATTACTAAACAATTCAAATTTTTTAACTTTTTGTATATACATAAATCTATTGGTCAGCTGTGGGACATGTGAAACATTCTTTAATACAATAGATAATTCTAAAGTTATATTCTATGATCCACATATGGGTATACTGTCAACATTTGTTATTGTAATGAGTTATTCTCTAGTCATTTTGACATACAAATTGAAGAACTTAGGAAATGGATTTATGTGATCAATTACTCCTGAATCAAGAATCTAAACATCCTTGACACAGAGGGCCCAATAATACCAAATGCACTTTTACCTTTCATGGACAAAGTATATGATCCAGAGGACTTAGTAATTAATTCAATCAATCATTATTCTCATGCGATCAAGTTTCTCTTTGTAAGCTTTCCCAGCAGACATTGAGAAAATAATCACAAAAAAAAGATGTAATAAAGAGAACTCATCTAACAAAAGAACAAAAATATTCATATCAACTCAAATTAGAGTCAAATGAGACATCACCACCCCTTGGAATGGGCGCAAGGGGTCTCGACGACCTTGTTTGTGGTGGTGGGGACTCTTAATCAGGCAGCAGAAACAACTGCTCAAAAGAGCTTAAATTTGAAGAAAATTCTCAAATACACCATCTATATGACAATCAAACATGTCTCAAATCTTGTCTTTCATGAGAGGACCAAATATATTGAGGTGAATTGTCATTTCATAAGGGAAAAAGTGGAGTCTAGAAGAATCACCACTAGATTTGTCAACTCTAGTAAATAGTTGGCAGACATATTCACCAATTCTCTAAATGAACCAGCGATTGATTATATTTGGAGTAAGTTGGGCATATACAACTTACATGCTTCAGCTTGACAGGAAATGTTATACTTACATAAATAAGGAACATATCCTATATAATTAAGAACTAGCTGCATGTTAGTAGCCTGCATATGACTTTTACAAAGGTGTATATATTGTGTGTTGCTTCCTAATAATCAGCTCCACATCTGTTCTTTAAACAGCTTGGCTGCTTTTTCTTTGTGAAAATTCTCATTCCGAAAATCTGGTGAAGCCGTAGGTCTCTTGACCAGTTCATGATTATTAGTTTTCACGGCTTTGTCTAAAAGGCAAATTTTTGTGCCAATGTGCAAGTACAACCTGCCACACCACGGTGCATTTGGTTGGATCTTAACTATGATATGTTTAAGGAGGCTTCTGCAACACAAAATTTGATTTGGGACAAAGATTAGGCATTTCAAGTTTGGGGTCTATCTATCAAGGAATGAGAAGCTCTGTTCAATTGGGTTGTATTGTGTTTTTTCTTATGTTAATTCCTCCTATATCCTTGTAATTTTTTTTCTTCAAATGAATTTATTCTTTTATCCATAAAGGAAGAACATATCTTAAAAATAAAATTTGCAGATAATACTAAGCTTTAACAAACCTGTGACATAAATCGGGGAAGCATAATCCTGAGTATTTGTTCAAGGACTTGAGTCCCAGCTGATTCAACTGCTTGCTTTGGTATTGCTAGGAAAGGAAAAGGAATTTCAATGCTTACCTGGATTCCACATAGCAATCCAAAAGGACAATTTAACTAGAATCCAACATATATAGAATCACAAGAAAATGAAATAAACATAGAGTACTACCTCAATTATAGTGTCTGATGTGAGTTGCTGCGTCAAAGACTTATCAGCCTTACTATCACAGGATATCCGGTTAACCATTAGAGCTGCATTACCATATTAAAGTATTGAAAAGGTATTCCTGAAAGTAGCATAAACCAAACAGCATGACACCCTACATGTTTTCGTATTGCTTTCCTCAAGTACAATAAAATTGCCTTAGCTGCTGCTATAAATAAGGAAGTATACATGTAGTTTTATAACTATCACAGTTACTGCTTCCAATGAATAGCCAGTAAGCTACAATCAAAAGCAGTACTGAACAGAATAAGCATTGTCCACTTTCATACCAATTTAGCCATTCACATCGTAGTTGTTTTTTCAAACAATTTGACAAACCAACCAAGAAATCACATACATCTCAGCTCATATAAACTAGTTAAATCTGATATTTCTTAGGCTATGTTTGAATAAAATTCCTCATAAACACTTATAGGAAAAAAATAAGAAAGAAAAATAAAATAATTATTTTATAAGCTAAAATTATTTTATACAAATAGAATCGGCTTATGGAGAAGTAAACAAGATAAAACTTTTATAAATTAACTTATGGATAAACTAATATTAAATTGTAGAAAAACTTGTAGCATTTTTCCTTTGTATTTTTTCATAATGTAGGTTTTTAAAGAGAACTTTATCTAAACAGGGCTTTAACAATTATGCTGCATCTTCATACCATGCCCTCCGAATACTTTATAAAAAAGCATTAAGTAGAAAAACAAATTCATGCCATCCATTCAACACTTTCTTCATTTAGTAAGTATGAAGATGTTGTATAAGGTTGTTGAACTAGAAGTAAACTTGACTCCCATATTTGATTCATAAACTTTGATAAGAGTGTACTAGTGCTAAATAAGATAAAACTTTGTACAAATGATTTACAAAAATGTATGTTCTTAATGTAAAAGCATTTCAGAAAATAGTTTGATTGCAAGTTAAATCATTTTCTCCATCTAGGATCGTAATTTAAGAGTTAAGAGTTTCACAACCTTATCAGAGTATGAATTCATAATCATTTATTCTTAATGCACTCGCAAACGGAAATAAAAAAAATCAAATTCTATCAGACATCATTTATCATATAGATTTAAAGTGGGCTCCATGATCACAAGGGAGGGCTGCAACATTGCAATTTGTAAGGTCTACACAACGCCTTCGCAGCTGCAGTTTCTGCTGTGTTTTCCCAAAATTTTGTTAATCAATAGACAATCTTAACAACCACCACCACAACCTAAAACTATACACATTCTGACATGCATTTTAACAGAACTCACCATCAAACTTGTCGTTCTGTGCAGCAACCATGGGTGATCCCTCGAGCTGTCACCAACAGTCAAAGCAAATAATCAACGACAACGAAACAAGCGAGCACAGTAGAAAACTAAATTCAACAACACATTCAAATAAGTTTGACACCTTGCAAGACAAGAGCTTGATGCAACATCCATCAGGCTGCTCTTCCACCTTAACCAACAACACTGGACAAACCTCGAACGAGAAGAACTTGAACCTATAAACGTAACACCGAAACGTGTTGTCATTTACCCGTTCAATCCTCTCCGCGTCCAACACAGAGTACTGACTCGCTGGTAACCGCATGTATTCAACTACACACATCATAAAATTCAAAAAAATTACCACCTTTTCAAAATCAAACAAAAATATAGAAAATAAAAGAAAAACAAATCATCTAGTTCTTCTACCGACACAATGTTTAAGTCCTTCAACTTCAAAACTAATTTTTAATCTTTATACATATAAGATCAATTTGGACAAACTTTTTCCAAAACAACTTTAGGAGAAGAAAATTAAAATTAATTTTTTCATAAGTTGATTTATAGAGGCATTGTCATATAACTTTTTTATTTTTAATTTAATTTGTGCATAATTTCTAAATTCTTGCATTCAATTTAATTTGTGCATAAGCTTAACCTAAGGAGAAATTCATTTAATTTAATTTTCCTGTTTATGTTAAGTATTTACGAAATATATATATCCAAACACACCGATGTTTTTTTTTTTTTTTCACACAATTCAAGGTATATTTAGACGAGTTCCTCCCTAAAATCTTCCAGAGAAGAAAAACACGAAGAAAAAGTGAAACGATTTTCTTTAATTACGGTAACATCTACAAATAAAAATAATATTCTAAATAAACAATATAAAAAAACTTTTGCAAATTAGCTTAATCTAATTTGAACTCCTTCATCAAACATGTGCTTAATCTAATTTCGTTTCTAGTGTTGAAGAGTGCAGATACTGAAACAGGTACAGAGAGTAATTAAAAGCAAATTGATTAATTAACATTTGTCTAACATTACTTAGCGGGCGCTGCAATTGGCGAACGGAAACGGACTCTTTGCGGCGAGCTACGAAGCGAGCCTTCTGCGTAGGAGTTGCGGAAGCGCGTAGCGAACGGCGCGTGGATTTGAGAGTCCATTGTTTGGAAGAGGGAAACGAAATCGGAATGGAACGAAGCAAGGAAGAAGAAGAAGCCATCCAACAAACCGTTGAGTACGTATGGATAGATAGCAGTGGGACACTGCAGGAACGGAGAAAAGCAAAGACGTGGTCACAAAGCGCACAAAACGCGAGCCCCGAATGCCTTGTCACGTGACTCACGTGACAGTTAGTTCTTATGTGATTTTCAGTGAGGCAAAAGGAATTAAAGTAAAACAACTTTTTTTAAAGTGAAAAGTAAAATAAAAAATGACCGAAAAATAAACGTAGACTACTATGTCATCATTTAATTAGAAAAAAAAAATAATTTAAAATTTTATTTACAAGAATTTTTTATTTTTTTCTGTGAACGGGTAAAAACAGTTAAGAGAAGAAAATACTACTCTAGAAATTTTACAATATCAAACAACGTTTTTCTTCCTCCCTAAATGCAAAAAGAAATCAAACCTGAATTCTTTGTTTTATGAAGGAAATTGCAGTACCAATAGAGGTTTGCAAACTCACAGCAACAATTCTCAATCAAGAATTGAATACTAAAAAGAATTTCAAGAATAAAAGCAAAACTTGAACCAGCTGTTCTTGACATTCTTCACTAAACTGCACTGCAGCTTTTGAAAATACAAACAAATTCTAATAGCAGTACTAAATTTCTGCAGCTGCTCCACATTTTATTCACTGTTTTGTATTCCATTCTTCATGTTTTCATTATCTTTTATTGCAGCTTCAAAATTAAGTCATCTACTCCTCCAATTACTAGCTGAAAACACTATCTACAAAGATAAAACAATGAGTATTAGTCAATACTAAAAAAATGCAAAAAGTTAGCTCAAGAACAAAGAATTAGAACAGTTTATACTAAAATACTTATCTAAAATGAATCTTTGTGCTTGATGACGTTTTTCATCAAATAAAAGCTACATCTTATTTCACAGGTACAAGAAGGGTACATGTTGTTGATATCCATGAAACTTTCCATGAGAAAAAGTTAAAGAACGAACAAGAAAAAAACACAGATTTATGAAGAAAGCAAAGGAATAAAAGAAAGAAGAAGAAGCTCTAATACCATGTTGTAATTTCTTCATGATTAAGACATAAAAAACTGAGATGAAAAGGGTGTGATGAACAAACTGAGGACTTCTCAGTTTCCTAACCTTGATGCCATGTTGTTGTTGATGGGCACATTCCTTAGCATATATATATACATATAAGATAATAAATGCATAATAAATAAATATAGTAATTTTTTTAACATTTTAATTGACTTTAGCTAAATGAATCTGAGTTAACTGTACTTAATTAAAGTAATTAGTATTAGTTATAAAGTTGTATTATCTTATGGGAGCTGTTATCCCTTCATGACAAACATTATCTCGAAGATGGAATAATACAGTTGTACCAGTATTAGTTGTTTAATGGCTTCTAATAATAGATATTTAATATTTTAAATTATTTTTTATTATAGTTATTATACATCTTACTATTTAAATTTCGTAAATCAGATAAACATCTGAGAATTAATAAATATGTGAAAAGTGTGATTTTATTTTACCGAAATCTAATGAGAAATACGAAAATAAGTTTAAAAAATGTAATATTTCAACTTGATAATATTCTTACTAAAAAAATTATGTTATAAAAAAAATGTGCTTTCACCTTTTCCCAAATTAAAAAAAAATCATTTTAATGATATAATATTATATATTAGTACTTCAAATTAAAAAATATAATCAAAATATTAATTTATTAGATTGTGAAATGTTATTTAAAAAAAAAATATCATCTCCCTAATACCTGTTACTTGTTCATGATTTTAAGATTTAAAAAAAACAAACAAGAGTTAGACTTACAAAAAAAATTGATACCATCTTCAATCTAAACAATATAATTAAAATAAAAAATAATCCTTATTTTACAAATGTGCAAGTTATTTACGATGTAAAAGTAATTTAATAGCGTACCTCTTGCTTCGCAAAAGCAAAACTAATGCATAAAGTACTTGATCATAACTTTTACTTCATTGCATTTTCTTTGAAAAGAAATTGTACTCCATAGATTTTTAAACGATCCTCACCAAAGGAACCTTGATCATACATATTATCTATCGAAATATATATATATATATATATATATATATATATATATATATATATATATATATATCATTGGTAATAAGCTAATATATATTTTACATTACCCAAAAAGAACCTCTTCTACATAAACTACAAACTAATGGTAATTTATTGCAGTTGGTATAGAGCTTAAGCTTTACGGTTCTAATTTCTTTTTGCAATCTATGCTAATCATAAACTATTTATCAACTCCTTGCCAAAGATATCTAGCCTTCATTTGCAGCAGGTTGTGCAACCTTGTTCTGAGTCAGACCAATTTCAGCTTCAGCAGTTCCATCTTCTTCTCTGAACTTCTTGTATATGTCACCCTTATAGAACTCTCTAGTCCTTAACACCAAGATGAGAGACACAAGTGCCCCAAACAGGCTAGCTCCAGTGATTATAATGAAAGCCAATTTGTAACACTCCCTCCCATTGCAATTCAACTCCTCCCCAGGTTTCCTCTTCAGTCCTAATGCTGCCATTTGCCTTGTGGCTTCCTTGTCATACAAATGCCCTGCAACCCTTACACTGAACAAGTATGACCCAATTGGACTTGCCACTGACCCAACATTATACAGAGTTGAGTAAAATTTGAGACCAAAAAGTTCAGATATTATGGAAAATAGTAGTGGCCAGTTTGCACCAAAGCAGAATCCAATTATGATTGAGGCTGCATACAGACCATTTGGGACATTGAAAGCAATCAGAAGGTGGCCAATGCAAGGTATGACAAGAATTGATGTGAATAGGAGAGGCCTAGGAACTTTGAATTTGGCTATGATCATTTCTGAGATCACACCCTGTGCAATTTTCCCCATATAGATCCAAATGGCCATAAGGGACACAAATGTGGTAATACTATGTGATGAATATCCTAAGGATGTTCCAATTTGGCTCAAGTTGTTTACCACAGTGAGTGTGCCACCAAGTCCACAAATTGTTGCTAAGAAAAGAATCACCATGTCAAGGCTAAAAAGGGCTTGAAGTATTGTATAATCTTCACCTCTTCTTGGTGGACTGAACATGCTTTTCCAACAGGAAACTGGCTTTTGTGGAGCCTCTAGATTTGGCATCTGTGTTGTTATATTCAAAGGCTTAGGAGGGTTTTCACTGTTGCTGTGCACTTGTTTCCTCTTCCATATCTTTTGTTCTTCAAACATAACAACAGCAAGTGGCAGGATCAGCAACAGAAGCATGAGTATAGTAGTGATGTAGTACTCACTCTTGGTAAAGGTGAAACTTTTTTGCACTATGATCACCACCATGAGGAAACCTGCAAGGACCAAAGTGGTGTAAAGGAAATTATAGAAAGCCTTGGAATCATTTGGCTGTTGAACTCCCTTGTGGTGCCTGATAACTGGTAAGAAAACAAAAGTTACAGCAGTTGGTAGCCATGCCATGAGCAAAATCAGAGACTTGGAGTCATTTCCATAGAAGGCATAGTATATCTGAGTGATGATAGCTGCACTCAGACCAAGATAGCCACTCAAAAGGCCAATGACAATGCCCCTTGTGCCTGGGAAGTTCTTCACACTGGTCACAATGACTCCAGTGTTGGTGGAACAGTGAGAATTTGCTCCAATGAAGATGTACAAGCACATTTTCCACACCTGGGGCCTGCCAATTTTTCTGGTCACTGCAAGCCAAATTGTGAAGTAGCCAAAAAAGTTGAGAGCCCCACCAATTGTTAACACCACCCAAGGGGGTGTGACCTCATTGATTAGGCCTGAAATGATGCCTATGTTGGACCCCAAGTCCTTGAAGAAGCTTAAGAGATTGAGGGTGGATTGGTCATACCCCAAAACTGACTTGATTTCCCTGGAGTATAGACTGAACATGTAGCTTGCTCCTGATACAGACATGATCATGAATGAGGAAAAGGCCATGAACCAACGCCCCTTAAGGACTTGGAGAGTGAAGCCTTTGGTATTGTTCATAAAACTTCCACCATTTTCTCCACCACTCTCTTTGGAAGATGCCATCTTCTTCTTCACTCTCAGTTTTCAGCAGCAGATGTTAAGATGGCCTACCACCACTTTGTGAATGAGCTCAAAACTAAAAGTGAATGGAGCCAAGAAGAAGGAGATGGTTGGATTTTGGAAAATTGTGATGATTTATACCCTACTTTGAAGTTCCAATTTTCACAATCTTTTGTTCAAGAAAATTCAGAAGCTAAAAAGTCTACCATCACCCAAAAAAAAATCCTACATTCCAATTCTAAGATTAATGCTGAAAATCCTACCTAGGATTATACATAAAATCTTTTTAATAATTTATAACTAGCATATCATATTTTTGCTCAAAAGGCAAAAAAATAAACAAAAGCACACTTCATGTTTTTTACCTGTGCAATATCAGTTTCTCAACTGTCCAAAATTGTTCAACTTGGTCCATGTTAATGGTTTCATTGTCACTCCAAGTCAAAACAAATTAATGTTTTAGCATAGTCCTCTCAAATTTTATTTGATAATTTACTCTGATTTTTATTATTTTTTAATTGCAATGATTCTCATTTTAACAAAGTAAGTTAAGCAAACCAAGGTGTTGATCAAAATAAATTCAAACTTTACTGAACTTTTTCATCCCAATAATTTTTTTTCTTTATTTTTTCATCCTGAAAAAGATTGTATAACTCATTTTAATCCTTTCATTTTAGCAATTGTAAAATACGATTTTTTTTACTTTTTTACTTTTATCTCTCTAAAATTTAAAATGTATAAACATTTAATCAATATGTATAAACAGTTAATCGATATCTAATAATACTAAAAATTGAAAGTACCCCTTCAATTTTAGAAGGATTAGTAACAAGATTTTTTTATATATAAAAAATCAAAATCTACTTGTTTCATAATGCCTAAAATTATTTGTCTTTTATAAATACGTAGCTTACAAATAATTATATTTAATTATTATCTCGGACATTGTTGATTTGGCTGAGTGGTTATCAACTTCTTGGACCACTTGACATAATAAAACTTTCTGAATAATAATAATAATAATAATTGGACCTACTGTAGCAATTATGCTCTTTCAATGTTAGTCATTTTTAGCAATGGATCCAAAGATTTGAATTTCAAGGTAACTAGAAAGTTAAATTGTTTAAATTAAAGAAAAATAGTGAAATTTGAAAGAAAATAGAAAAATTATAAAACTATAAATTTATTATTATGATTAAAAATAATTAAAAACAAAATATAATTAAAGGAGAATGTTCCATCTCTTACTTGATTTCCTCTCTATCACTTTTTATTCCCTCCACTCATATACATACCTAAGAATTAGAGTGTATTTAGGTTTTTCCATATCCATACAATAATTTTTGCTGTAACATTTTGGTAGGTTTAACCAGTCTGAATCGGTGTTTCTAACCACCTCTCAAATCAAACATCAATTGTCTAAGACGTGTGAGAATTGGCAATATCCTTAGACCACCCAAAACCCTATTAATTGAATATGAATTCCACCCACCAAAAACGCTCTTTCAAACCATCAATTGATGTTGAAGGCCATTTTTAGTTTATAGAAACAAACTTATCACACTGGAATTATAACAGTACATATGTGGAAGTTAGTAAAACTTAGGGGAGTATCTATAAGCCTCGGCCAAACATGTCCATAACCTAACATGAGATTATTATGTACTTATAAGGGTATCTTCAGTTTGGCTAGAGATTCCCCTCACAATAGGTTTCTATATTCTAACATTAAAGTTAGTGAAAACTCAAAATGTAAGTTATGGAGAGAATAGGGTGTGAAAAAAAAGAAGTTGTTCTTAGAAATAATAAGGTGGTATAAATAGAACTTATTTATAGTGGGATTAATTTGTCGCACTTGAAATATTTTCTTGAACTAGATTGAGAATATTTCTTGTGATCAAAACTTCTCATTAAACTTCATTTGAGTACATGTAATTTTATCTATTAAAAATTTAATTATCTTTTCACAATTATATCAGTAAATATACAAGCAAGTGATAAAGAGATAATACTCTTATTTATAAAATCTTTTATTTATAAAAATAGAATGGATTGATATTAATCTTATTAACTATAAGAATTTATATTAATTATTTTAATTAACGTCAGTTCTATTAATTTAAAATTAAGTTTATTCTTTTGAATTATATTGTAATCCTTGTAAGAAAGTAGCAATTTTTTTTTTTATTTTCTCTCTCTCGCGTACCTTCCAATCTCCATAGATCTCTCTCCCTTTCTTCTTGATTTTCACCCCTCATATTCAATCTGTTTCAGAATCTGATCAAGTCCCGCAGTAGCTGAGGATCTTAGGGTCATTTTAAATCGATTAGAATCTCGAACAGAGTAAGTTCATGTTTGCTCTAAAGATCCCTTATTCTCTATTTTTCGCTAAGTTTTTGTCATCAATATTAATAGAAACATTTGAGAAAAGTGTTTCTCTCAACTTGATTAAGGTTATACTAAAAAATTGGTGTTATTTGGAAAACTTGTTCTAGATCTCTAAAGTCAGACTAGTGCTATTGCCCGACTGGAGAAATTGCTAGGAGATCGTTGTCTAAGGTAAGGGAAGCTAGTAACTTATTTTAGTTATTTACTTTCAAATAGAACCCTAGGATAAAAGACTTAGATATATGATTATCAGTGCTCAAGTCTTTCTTGCAGGTCTGACTGGTCCTTGAGCACTGATTGAATTTGGTTATTTATTGTGATTTGATATAATTAATTGAACTGTTTTAAGTAATGATGTTAGAAAGAAACATGTGAGAACATTTTGGTTGTTGTTTGTTGGAATTGATGTGTTATGTTGATGACTGATTTATAGACTTGTATGTAATCATTTTGGTTGAAATGAAACCAGTGTACTGAGGGTTGAAAGGAAACCAATGTACCATGGTTACATATGTCTCTCTATGCTTCTGTATGATGGGATTGATGTGTTATGTGTAATGTCTGAGTTATAGAGTTATATGTAATCATTATGGTTGAAATAAAACCAGTGTACTGGGGGTTGAAAGGAAATCAAGGTACCATGATTACACATGCACCTATAAGCTTCAGAATGGTTGAATATGATTGTTGTTATGATTGAATGATGAATGTATTTGCAATCATTTTGATTGAAATGAAAT
>Ga0209700_103876_pt1 | contig 27968 bp, 13 predicted proteins | sample SiratroredBW_FD_187528 | JGI IMG/M metagenome (GOLD analysis project Ga0209700, IMG submission 187528) | Root nodule microbial communities of legume samples collected from California, USA - Siratro red BW (SPAdes) (version 2) | ecosystem: Host-associated > Plants > Roots > Nodule | place: USA... | reverse complement strand
CCGTGGTTTTTACCTTATTAAGAAGGTTTTCCACGCTAAAATTTTCTGGCGTTGTTTTTATATTTACGCTTCCGCAAAGTGCCTATTTTGAGTTCATGGAGGAGGGAAGAAAGAGCGATTCCCAACAAAGTTTGACTGCTGAACGAGGAACAGGTCAGGTAGTGCTTCCAAATAGCAACAAAATTGAATAGGACCAATCCAGAACTGTGTTAAAAAATCAGTTTAACATTTAAGTTGTGTCCATTATAATATTAGACATCGATCAATGAAGGATAACACACAAAAAAGAATAATACTTATACCAAAATATAATTTAATTAGGTATTACTGGTATTTATTTAAAATAGAGTTTTCAAATGTTGTTGAAATTTTGTTCCATCATTCATCAATTTTCCATGTGATTAATCATGATTGTAAATACGACTGCATCAATGATCTTGGTAAGTAACCTAAAACTGTTTATAATGGGACTATTCAGTGTATGTGAAGTATTCACTTTTCAAGAGACATTCACATCAATGCAATCTTTATCACCATTTAGTGTTTGAATCCATTTTCTATTATTATGGTTTTTTACATTGCAAGCCATTTTCAATATGATATTTGTAGGACAGGACAAGTTTGTTTTGCTGCCTTTTATTGATGTAAAAGAAAACTTGATAGAGTGGCTAGTTCAACAAAAATATAAATGAGTTAATTAAGTCAAGAACATGCTAGAAATATTAAAAGGAGAGTTACAAAAATATTGGTTGAATTAATTTATTCATAATTGGTTGAATTAATTGATCAAGTGAAAGTGATGACAAATGTTAGTTTACCTAACTTATTTTTTATATTTATTTTATTTTATTAATTAATATAACTTTAAAAATATACATTTAATTATTATAAATTCAACTATATTTCAATTAGAGTTAAATCAATAAAGCATAAACTAATGTTTTATTTATTCATGCATAAAGTATTGCTTTTTGATAAATCTGTAATTAGTATAAACTTATTATACATTTCCAATTTTATAATTAGAAGTTTAGTTCGTTGCACTCTTACGTTTTCTTTTTCATGAGTCTGTATTTAATAAATTAGGGCTGAGCACTCGGTCAAAGAGACACTTTGAATCTCTGATGATTACGTTTCAGTTAGAAGTGGAGAAAAAGAAATTGTTTTAAATCTTAGGAGATAAAAGGAAAGTATATAATTTTTCTTTTATAATCTTAATCTATGAATACCTAAAACTCTTAATGTTAAAAGTAGATGAATCTTTTCGAACTTGAATATATATATATATATATATATATATATATATATATATATATATATATATATATATATATAACTTCCGGCAAAATAATTATTATTTAAAATAGGATAAATTAGGCATGTCTAGAAGTTGAATATATGATTTTTTGAATTAGTTAGGAACATATTTTCTTTATTCTTAGCTATGTTAGATATTGTCAAAGAAACAGAAGCAAAGATTTTAGATAGAAGTTTTTATTTCAGAAATTCAGTTTAACCTATTTTAGAACATCAAACTATAAATATAAGAAAAATAATAAAAATTGTGTTTAGATCCTTTTAGATTAATTAATAGACTGTACCTAGAGGATGGGTATTCATATCCTGACTATCCAGTTACATAATTGAGTTTTATCTTTGAAATAAAAAATAATTATTCAATTACATTTGTTTATTAATAATTAATTATTTAAAATTATATCTAACTTTTTCTATTTAATACTATAATAGTTTAAGAGTCATTTGATTTTGATTTAATCCACTTTAACTTATGTTACATGATAATGAGCTAGACCTAACAATCTATTCTTTACCAATTATTTTACTAGTAATAATTTTTTATTATTATAAAGTCTACCTCATAAGACAATTGTATAAAGTGTAACAATCTTTCACCAAACAATTTCTTTATTAGGAATTAAACTCATAATCTTAATTATGATACCAATTATTAACTTAAATGTTTATTATTATGTTAAAAATTATAATTCATACTCAGGACACAATTCTTTGTATAATTTGATAATAACTTGACTCAAACTTATTTCATAAGATAATTGATTCATTTATAATACCAATAACTTAATATAATATTTATTATTGAAAAAGATATATTTTTATTAGGTCCAAGACAAGTATCATGATAACCTTATAGTAAAACACTAGTAAATTTCTTCGTGTATTTTTTTAGTATGATTTGTTTTTTCTTAAAATTTACTTTCATTTATAATAAAATGAAAATAATATTTCTGATATTATACAAATAAATTGTAATATGATATATACGTAATAAAGAAATACAAAGTAGTTTCTCGTATAATAGTCTTACAGCGGGATGAACTTATATTTATATCAATTGCAATTTATATTAATTAGCAATTAATCACATATATAATAAATCGAAGGTACGATCGATATACTAAAAGAAATGTAAAAGTGATAGTAGCAATAGTAATTATAGCATGGATTTGCTTCTTGGAATTATCTAAAACAATATAAATGTAAATTACTTAGATATTACTATAATTAAAGTTTATAAATATGAACTACATATACAGCAAATATTAAATTTAGTATTATATTAACACTAATCACAATATAAGTAACATTCATCATGTCCCTTAAATTTGGACAGAAAAAGTGCCCACATATTTAACTCTGGTTGTCTTAATAAAAGGATAAATCTCAATCTACATCGACACTGTTATTAAGCCAATCTTACCAAAAGAGTAAAAAAAAAGAATACCTAAATATGCAAGAACTAAAATTAAAGTAATACAATATTAAAATAAAATTTGAATCTCAAAAATCACCTTAGACGTGCTTTTTAAAATAAAAGCTATTGCATAAGTCAAAATCAGATCATGTATGGTAATCTATATAATTCGTATGTATACAAGAAAAAACTACATTTAACTAAATTCTATATATATTATTCTCGCTTGTTTGATTTATTTGATAAGAAATGAAATTTGTTTAATTTTCTTTATTTAATTGTATCATTTTTTATTAACAATAATAATTTCATACATAATGAGGCAATAGAATTTCCCCAACCATATATCAATAAACAAAAAAAGAAAAATGACCTTAACGATTATATATATGATTCAAGTGAAAATCAAGCTCCAGTCTTATATATACATATATAACTTGCCTTATTAGTATATTATATATATTTTTATTATAATATGTTTTTTATTATTTTTATTATAACTACTATTATTATTATAATTATGATTTTTATGATTATTATTATTAATATTAATATTAATAGTAATATTAGTAATATTAATAATAACATTAATATTTATATATTAAAAATTATTATGATTATTATTATATTAACAATAATAATAATGTTAATAATAATAATACTAATGTAAATTATAATAATATTAGTCTTACACACGAATTTGAAATCTATATATAAAATTTGGATGTAAAATTTGTGTGTAAAGATTCGTATGTAAAAATTTGAATGGAATTTCGTATGTAAAAATTTGTATCTAATAATCTTGATGTAGATTATATATAAGATTGATTTTACATACGGATAACAATCTGTATGTAACGTCGATTTTACATAAGAATGTGAATCTGTATGTAATATTTTTTTACATACAAATTTTGATCAATATGTAAAAATTTATATGTAATGTTTATTTTATGTAAGAACTTTCATCTCTACGTGATTTCTATATGTAAAAATTGTGATTTTTTTTATAGTGTTATTTCATTGAAAACAAATATCCTTCAATGTGATATACTTAATTTCATAGTTCTATTTTGATACTTTTCCGATCCTCGTGTGTCTTTTGGTTTCATCTTACTAAATTTGTACGATGAGAGTGCACCTACCACGTTCCTACTTTTAATCCTTCTTGTTGCAAGATATATGTTAGTTGTCAATTGTATATTTGAATCAGAAACCTATCAAGATACTATTCAAAAGAAGTACTCATGAAGTTGTATCCTGATTATCTGATTTCAAATCTAGATAATTTTCATATGTACTTATATAACCTCTATTTGAACTATTTGAACTATGATTTAGACCAACTATTTCATTTTATTATCTTGTTTCTATCTCTTTATTGCACTTTCTGCTACAAGGAAATCAAAGTCACATTTTGTTTCCTTGTTCCTATAATCCCTGTTTGCCAACCTTTATCTAACCCCCAAAATTCAACTTGTGACAATACAAAACTCACAAAACTCTCATATTCTAGGGTATTAATAGGTACAAACATGATTGTGGTTGTTGTCCTGACTTATAAAACCGCATATGGTATTCATTTACGTATGTAATTAAACTTTTCTTTATCTACCATGTTCTTATATATTGTGACATGGATTCAACATATGAGCAAGAATCATTTCAACAAACTATACTTTGTGGTTCATAGATATGGAATTAGATTGAATACTACAAAGTTGTTTTCTTTCTTGGATTAAAACCTATTAGAAACTTACCCTATGAACAATACTTACTCAAACACCTCTAATCACATAATTCTCCTCCATCTCAATCATTCTTGTTACCAAACTCCTCTGCGCCTACTAACTTCCTTAAATTGTAATTAAGAATAAATCTATTGTTTTAAATAAGATTTACTTAAACAGGATTAATTGGATCTTAATTGAGATTATTGGTTGAAGTTAGATTTAAGCATATTTTCTTATTTTTCTTATTTCTAATTATTTGCAGAGATTAAATGAGTTCCAAATTCAATCAAATCTTTTGGATAGATATTCTTCAGATTTTTTACAAAGATAATCTTTTGCAATTCTTACTTAATTTAAACCATATCTTCTTCAGATATTTTTTAATATCTCTTACTACAAATCTGGAAAGAAGATATCAACAAGTTAATATGTGATAAAGATAGAATCAATTGATAATTGCAAGAATAATAGCTGAGAATTAAATTTGAATTGATTTTGTGAAGAAAAGAATATTATAAATAGAGACCGGAGAAGGTATGAATGGAAGACGATAACAACACCAATAACATAAATCCTAGTTTTATTTTCCTTTATAATTCTTTTATTTTCGTCTATTCATTGAAGACTAAACTTCTTTGAGTTGATTTTCTTATAATTTTGTAATGAATTTTGAAGTTTTTATTCAATAAAGTTTTGTTATTTACCTTCTCAGTAACAATTATTCTTTATTATTGATCTTTTTAAAATCTATTTTTTAAAAAAGTAGTTGTTTTTAAATATTAATTAAAAATTCAAATGTTTTTCTTTAATTAGAGTTTTAGTTAATTGGCTTAATCTTAATTAATTTCTTATATATTTAATCAAGAAATAAAAGATATATCTTATTTGAATAAAAGCTTGTGAGATATTGCTTAAGCATACGTTTTGTTTCCTTATCTTCTTTTCTTCATATTCTAACATTTCGTCTGATCTATCAGGCTTTTTTTATTAATTTTGGCGGTGTCTCGTTCCGATGGTATCTTGATCTATTGATATAAGTTTTCATGTTTCCATATGCTATCTAATTGTTTTTCAAGTACCATCAGATTTAGAATTCCATAATATTTCATAAATTCAAAATGTTGCTCTTGTAGATATTAACACATTCCACATCCTTTTCCATTTTGGGAAAATTTTCCATTTTTTTTATGGAAATGTAACAGAGATACACAATTCTGAATTTGTAGACATGGCTGATGTTAAGATTTTGTTGACCAGATCATATGTAACTTTTCTCCGAAATTGACATAACTATATCGTGTTTTCTTATCTATGGTATACACGTTGACCAACCGGCCATAAAATCAATTCAAACTTCATATTCATGTTCTATATATAACTTACATGTCTTCATCTATATTTCACCTCACAAAACAGACAAAATAGCGTGATGTAATGCTTACGTTTGATAGAAAGAAAACAAACAAAGAGAGGGAAAAGTTTAATGGAATAGAAATTATTATATTTATCATTAATAATTTTATTTATTATATGTTTTATTATCATTAGTTTAATTATTCATTATTATTATGATAAAAAATAAAAAAATCTTCGTGACTAATATGAAAATATATAATCGATTCTAAAGATTTACAAAACTATTAACATGATTGGACCATGAAATAATTGATTATATTGTCTTGAAAAACACATTTCATAACTTTTCGTGCATATTTGTTAAAAAAAATATTTTTGAGTTACACAAATTTCTTCTCACGCAATTTTTATCGAACTGCTGTTTTTCATCTTTCTTTCCTTTTCATGCTCTTCCTGGACTTTAAAAAGTGCGTGTGCAGATTAATGGGAAAAAAAGTCATTACGAAGTAAATATTTTATATAAAGTCTTTCCTTCTTATTCTCTTTAATTTATCTTTTTTTCTTATTGTAGAATTATTTTCCATTATTTTTTTCTCGTAGACTTTACAAATAAAAAAGTGAACTAAGAGAACAATATTTCTAACTAATAAAAAAACATAGAGTATTTTTTTTCTCTAAAATCTCTACATTGTTAATTAGTTGGCTCTATGTATAAGCCTTTCAAAGTTTCATTAATCCAGACAGCTGAAAATTTTATCTCTACTAGTCTAACTTTTTAATAATATTTTGGATGATGTTTCGTTAGTCCAACTTCTAAAAGTATTGATATATTTTTCAGCTATCGTTTGGGATACAAATAACTATTAAATAAGGAAAAATTAAAATTATAAGTGAATTTGATTATGATTGTGGAATGTTATTGATATTTGAATTTCTTAAATTTGTGCCTGGTGTGTTTGGATTGAATTAGTTTTCATTATGTTTCTACACTTTGGAATTATCAATTTAAATTATAATAGTTATGGTAGGTAAATATTGTAACATTTGAATGTAAATAGATACATTAAACTTGTTAGAATAGATCAAATGAAAATTTTGGATTGAAAAGTTAGTTTATGAATCTGCAAATTCTATTAGATTTAGATTTAGTATCATTACTAGAAAAATGACTTTTTACATCGGTCTTAGAAGACATTTTATATATATGTAGGCGACGTAAAAAGTCTTGGACATATAACGTCGGTTCAGGAATGACTCAAGCAGGTAAAACAATTGCTTTAGGCCTCAAGGCCTCAACAAAATTTAATACTCATATATTATTATAAAATAAAAAAATATTTAATTTTAAAATTATACTAAAAAAATTAATTAAAAATTTAAAATATTTTAACTGATTTTAAGTTTACATCGGTGCTCTATAAATACTCATTAATGACTTTAAATTTATATTGATACTATAAATATTATTTAATGAATAATATTCTTAAAACTTTCTTCCCCTATTTTTTAACATCATTTCTTTATATGTCCTTTCATTATCTGACTCTTTCACTTCTCTCCTTTCTTCTTCACTTATCTCCTTCCTTTCTTCTCCTGTCTCTTTATTCTTCTTATTATTTCAATTGGTTTCCAATTTTAAATTTGTTTCATCATTTTATACTGTGTATTTATTTGTGTGCCTTTATTGGGAGACTTGGAGCGGTAAATTGATTGAGAAATAATTTGTGTTCACTTTTACTCCTTCTGAGTACATCAATATTAAGTAAAAATAATATCAGATAGATGAATTGAATTGATCTCAATTTTTTTTTAATTTTCATTATTGTCTAATTAATCTTAAAATAATTTGTGCAAATTCTAGGAAGAGAATTTAGAATTTATAAATTATATTTAAAGACTTACCAAAGGACAAAGTACAGGATAGAGACATAGTATGAGACTTGAGACTTCAGGACAAGACACTACGATAAGGTTTTATCTTTTTAACTTAGTCTCATCTTATATACTTATAAGTTATATTCAGTGTGATATATATTGTGAAGTTATGAAATCACCTTAAGAGTCATTTAGAATTGATTATTTTTTATATATCATAGATAAAGCAACTGTTACACTCCAAAATAGATTTCAACAATTTAAAATATATAAAGAGATTTTTGGTTTTTTATTTAGTATTAAAAAATTAAAGTTATTGGATTGTGTACTTTTGAAAGAAAAATGCTTAAACCTTGAAAAGTATTTGAAACATGATAATTTGTTGGATCTTGATGGCTTAGATTTAATTTTCTAAATTAAATATCTTAAAGGAGATTATATGATTGAAAAATGATAAAACAGTTGACATTCTTAATTATAGAAAAAGAATAAATTCTTTTCTAAATATATATATATATATATATATATATAATATATAAAATAATGTTAACAATTCCAGTATCAGTTGCTTCAGCTTCCTTCAACTGAAAGAAACTTTTCAAAACTTAAACTAATAAAATCTTATTTAAGATCATCTCAACAAAGATTAAACGAATTAGCTTTATTGTTTATTGAAAAAGATATTTTAAATGAAATTAATTATGATAATTTAATAGGTAATTTTGAATCACAAAAAGATCAAAAAATAAATTTTAAATAAAAATATCATAATTTTAATTATTTTATTAATTTAGAAAATACCTCATTTTTTTAATTCACTTTAGGCCTCTTAAAGCCTTGAGTCGTCATTCCGTCAGTTATGCAACGTACGCCACTACGTCAGTTGAAAATAGAATCTGACATCATATACCCAACTAAAATAATTGAATTACAGCATAAGAGGTGGATATTACATCGGTTGTAAGCTGAAACCAATGTAATAAGGACTTTCTACGTCGGTTGTAGCTTACAACCGACGTAAAAAGTCCCCTATTACGTCGATTCCAGCATACAACCGACATAATAAGTCTTATTTTCTTAAAATAAAGTTAATGGGTTGATAAATCTCTAATCGATACAAAAAATAACACAACAAATTTTAGAATTTCCAAGCAAGTATAGATATGTGAAATAAAAGGCTACAATCTACAAAAATGGGTGAGAAATAACAAAAAAAATAAATCCTAAACGATCGAATTTTGGAATTTCCAAAGGCCCAACTGCCTTTGACGTTGGCCAATGCATTCTTTACCTCATTTTGAGCAACTTTTATTTTTGGAATGTCTCAATCCGATCTCTTTATCAAAAGTCATTGTCGTTTGAAGTTTTTTCGTTCTAAATTTTTGAAACCCTAAATCCACGATAAACCTATACAATGTTAGAACTCTACCATCAAATATATACTAAATCAAGATGTTGATAAAAAATTTGGGTCAAAAATAAATTTCTAACTATTTTTAATGAATTTTACAAAATTGTTAACCTCTTGTAAATAGAATAGGCAAGGGGTGTCGAACCATGCATTCAACAGAGACAACCACGAAGCTTGAGCACACCAAAAGAACGTCGAAGAAGCCAAAAATGGAGCCAAACAAATAAACCCTAGAAAAACCATTGAACAACAAAAGATGCAAATGAAAACCAGTGAGAAGAGAAAGTGACACCACGCGAAACAAAATTGAAAACTAGTGAGAATAAAAGCGGCACCACACGAAGGCTGAGAGGATGAGACAATGAGGTGGAGGAGGAGGCAACGAGCCTTAAGAGGAGGCACTGAGGCTGAGGAGGAAGCACCAAGACTAAGGAGAAGGCGACGAGGCTTGGGAGAAGGAGAAGGTGAAGGAGAAGAAAACTTAAGAGAAAAATGATACCCAAGAGTTAATATCTCTCTTGAAATCCCTAATTTTAACTCAAGGGACATACTACGTCTGTTGGGAGCTCCCAACTGACATAGTATCTGATCAAATTTCACTAAATTTTCTTCAAAATTCACTCAAGCGCAAACAGGAGGATATTATTTCAGTTGGAAAGTCCCAACCGACGTAATATGAGCTACATACTACGTTAGTTTGCACCTCCTAACCGACGTAGTATCTTTAGGGTTTTCAAATTTTGAATTTTTACTTTTCTCAGTCTTTTCTACATCGGTTATGAGTGGCAACTTTCATAGAATATGGTCTGTTACTTCAAGTTTGAGTTAACCGACGTAATATTTTTTCAAATATTTACAAAAATACCACCGTATTTTTGTTTACATCGATTCCGTTTTAACTGATGTATTATCCTGACGTAGAATGTGCTTTTTGTACTAGTGTATATATGAATCTCTGAGGTGACATTCAAGTGAGGTTCATCAATTTCAGTGCAAAGCATTATCGTTTGAGCAACCAAGTGCATATTAAAGTGATAGTACTTCTCGCTTAAGTTGAAAGTTTAGGATGGAGTAAGAGAATTGTCACATCAATCCTCTCTCCTCTATAACTCTTATTTTCTCAAGTGACACATGATCATTTAAGTAATGAAACACTAATGAGGTGAGTGAGGTTATGAAAATATTTTTATTTTGATGATAGTATATAGTTCAAGCATTATCCTTGTTGCTTAAGTAATATGTATTGTCATTCAAGTGACTTGCTTCTAGTTCACGAAAGGATAAAAGTTAAACAATTTTTTCTCCTCTAAAAGTATATAGCTCAAACATAGGTATAATATATCACTTAAACGACGTGTTATAGCTTGAGTGTAGTAAGCTTTCACTTTTTCAAAGAGAAAGAGATTTTCAAATAATAAGTACTCGTTCGTAAAAGTGAAATTAATACATGCTTATATTTAATAATCAATATATTATATCCATATATGTTTAAATGTTTAATGATGTAATATTAAATATTTTCAAACTTTCATTTGAGCATGTTATGTTGGATTAAATGACTTGAGGTTAGATACTTAGGATAGGTTAGTATACTGTTTGTAATATTGATTTTACAGGAATCTTTATTGAAAAGTGATATCATTATTTCATTGATGGTCTAAATCATATAAATTATAATATCAAGTAATGAGAATAAAAAAGAATTATTTACCATTGCTACATACTTTTAATTGTACAATTATTTAAATAATAAATTTATATTAGCATGTAGAGTTAAGATTCATGAGCAAACCAAAGTGCTTAGAATGAGTTAGTTAATACTCTCTAGTAACACATTTAATATAATTTTTTCTGAAAGACATCTGTTCGTTATTTTGTATTCATTAAAATTGAAATTTAGACTAATAATATTTTAAAATGGATCACATATATTAGGTTTTGTAAGAATTTATTCATTTGGAATTCGTGATATATATATATATATATATATATATTAGTATATGTATTCTTTTGAAAACTTAATGTCGTTCTTTGTTATAACGTATTTTATACAAAAGATTGTTAGTTATACCACTAAGATATCTTCCTGTTTAGTCCTTTGTATTTTAAAGTTACTTTTAAGTTAAAATTAAAAATAAAAAATTAAGAAAAATAGAACTTATATATCAATCTTTATTTTTTTATAAGAACACCTTTTAAAGTAGAAATTATCTAGTAAAAAAATTAGTTTTTTTATTTCTATTCCAATAAAAAAATACAATTTTGTAAAAAAAATAAATTGGATTCAATTTACATACTATTAAAGCAATTATATAAAAGTATATTAAAATGGTTAATTTAAAATTTTGATTCTAAGCAATGTAAAAAATTATCTCAATAATAAAATAATTTAGTGATGTGTGTATACAAAATTCTAGACTTATTCTATATTTTGTTATTAATATTATAAAAAAAAAATAAAGATTTCATTGCAGTCAAGATCCTTTAAATTTAGTATTTAGAGACTGAAATCACTTTATGAATTTGAAAGAGAAAAATAAATATATATTCTTTTAGTTTGAGAGACTAAAAAAAATGATTTACTTTAAATTTAAGAATAAAAACATAACTAAATCTTAAAAAAAAAAAAACATAAAACGTTGAAAAAATTGAAGGTGGGGTTGAATGTAAAAAGCTCTGCATAAGATTCTCATAATCTTTTCTACATGCTTTTTATTTTCATTATTTTTTCTAATGATAAGCTACTTTCTTTTAAAAAAATTATATATAAATGTGTCTTGACTAACTTCTATTAAAATGATTAAACACGCTTGTCCCACCAGACACAAAATTCATAATCAATGTACTTTATTTATCTTAAAGATGTTTTAAATTAAATTTAAAAAATAATAAATATCATCTTTTAAACTATACTGTTTCGCACGGATATTCTAAACCAGTTTTTACAATTTGAAATAGTTCTATTTTTTAAAGCTAACATACTTGTGATCAGGTCAGTGCCTAATTAAATTAAGCAAGTTTTTTCCGCTTTTGAAAACTATGCAATTAGTTCTAATTTCTTTAACCTGTTGTATTAAAACTTTTTATGTGTAATAGTAACAACATTTATGAATATGAAAAACTATTAAAACCTCTTATCACAAAGTTCACCATAAGAAATGTGTTATGAAGGCATACAAGTTAAAAATTTATGTAGTATTTAGTTTGTTAAATAAATTAGGACAATTTTCATGTTTACTAAATATGGGCTTGTAACTGTTGAGGTCTAATTCCAGTTAGCACTGTTCGTAATATAAGGCTTTTGCTTTCTGTACTCCAATAATTACTAAGTGAACCCCGCACGATTGGCAAGACGGAGAGAGTTGTTTAGAAAACTCGTTCTGAAAGCTATCGTTATGTTTTAAAAATTTTGTATAAAAATTTTGTCTTTAAAAAACTTGTTTCAGAATACATTTCATGAGTTTCAAAAAATTTGTTTTGAAAAAATTATTCTAAAATGTATCATATATATTGTGGAAACCTTGTTACCAAAATTCTATTTCAAAAATTGTTCTAAAATTTTGGAAATCTTGTTCGAAGATTTCCATGAAAAATAATTTGGAAGTCATTTTTACGAAAGATAAAATGGTTATTTTAAAGTTTTCGGGTGTGTAATAAAAATTAGTTGGGTGCAGAAAGAAGACCCTAATATAATTGGGCAATTTTAGTTTTTTCTTCCTTCTGCCCCCCTTTATTCTCCAACCTGCCTACTATTTAAATGGAAAACATTACTTCTTTTGAAATATGCAGATTTCATGTTTTACATAGATTTCAAAATTTATACAATTTAGAATATAAATAATATAATTAACAATACATTTTAAATTATATAATTTTGAACTACATTTTAGATTCTAAATTAAAAAAATAAGAATATAGTTTTATGTTACATAATAAAAAATTTATAAAATTTGAAATATGATTATGAATTGTAGAATATTGTTTAAATTATATAATTTTTAATTATATTTAAAATTATGTAATTTAAAATCATATTTTAAATTTTATGATTTAAAATTGAATTTTTTATTAACTAATTTGGAATTATATTTCAGATTTTATAATTTGAAATAATAAATTAAATAATTTTGCATCTTATATATAATTTCGAATTAATGATGCCATGAACACATTATTAGTCATTTTTCTGGAAGCCAGAAGAAATTCATAGCATTGGTTTCAGTTTTGAAGAATTGATTTATGACCAAATTTAAAAAGTTACGTTAAGCACGAACATTATCTGTCCCTGAAACACTTATACAATAAACTCTTACATATCCATCAATAAAAAATGGCATAAATTAGTGAAATTTTTGTAGAAAATCATATGTAAATTAAAAACGATTTTAGAGTTTTTTTAATATTATATTATTTTGACCTGAATTCAAATATCTTAAATAAAATATAGCTATAAATAGAGAGAATGTGAAAATAATAAAACAAAAGAATTTATATAGCTAACATGATAAGTATAAGGATCAGAAAATAATTTTATAATAGAAGTGAAAAGTTTAAAATAATATCCGAATATTTTAATATTAAAAGAAAAAAATTATATAAAAAAAATTATTTACGAAAGAATTTGTATAACTAACATGATATGTATAAAGATTCAGAAAATAGTTTTAAAATAAAAGGAATAAAATTAGTATGAGATTTAAATATTTCATTATAAAAATGAAAAAGTTTATGTAAAAGAAAGTTATTCAGATTTTATTTTAATATTAGAAACACTTTTCTTTTTTAATCAGATTTTTTATTAGAGGAAATTTAATTTTACCTTTTTTAGTTAGTTTTGACTTTTTCTATTACCTAAATAAACGTATTTTTAGATATAATGTATATAATTACAGGATTAGTCTTTTATTAGTTTACATCCTAAAAATGAACTTTAAGATTTGAACTTTTTACACTAAATAATTAAAAATATATTTATGAAAAAGTAATCATTCTATTTTGGATAATTTGGAACGTCTATTTTGATTTTTGAATATCATACTTTATTTAGAAACATTTAATCTAGAACATTTTATATGCGTACTGAAATTGTTCAATTCAGAAAGATATTCCAGAATTACCAATTTAGAACATTGTATAAAAAAACACATTTTAATCTGAAAACATTATAGATCGAAGAATCTGGGAGTTTCCAAACTAAACTATTCGAAAGGTTAAAAATATCAATGAGGCAATTGCTTCCTACATCCCTCATTTACTTCCTGTATTCCATTATATTTTTAAAATACTAAAACTATTTTTGAGTGTGTAAAATTAGCTTTAGTATTTTGAAATAGATATTCGAGAATGTAAAAATGATTTTTGAATTTAATTTTCCAAAATGAATTTTGAAAGTGCAAAAAGTAATTTTATGGGTGGAGGAAGCAATTGCCTATCAATGAACATCAATCCAATAATAATTATGGGTGGAGGAAGATCAAAGTCCATAAAACCTCACACATGTTATAAATTGACTCATATAACCAACACTTTGAAGAAGAGTATATAATCCAACTGATGTACATGCATCAAGTTTCGACTCCAAAAAGAAAAATTTTGGTCTTTACACAAATGAACACATTTAACTTTTAAACCACCGAATCAAGTAAAGCTAACGAAATAAGAGAAAAGATAGAGACCAATGAGAAGCACTTAATTAGCTTCCAGCAAGTCTATGGTGCTAAGATGTGAATTGGGTTTAAATTTGATGTGGGGAATAAAGGATAAAAGCAAAAGCATATATAGGGAATGAAAATGTTAATGATAGAGCAATATGTCATAATCTGAAATAGACCATGTCTAGCTTCTCCCCAGCACCATTTTATGTTTGATTGCAACCTTTATCTTCCCTCAAAGACAAATAATCCTTCTTTATCTGGTTGGTCCCATAGTTAAATAAATCTCCACTGCAGATTAAAGGATCTATTGTTGATGCGTGTAACACTACACGAAAAAGTTAAAATACCAATGAAATATTATAGATAAAATTTTATTTGTCGGTAAAATATCATTATCGATAGATTTTAAACGAATATTATCTTTTGTTAATTATTGATAAATTCACCGACAGATTTAACTTCGTTTGTAATTAATATTTACTGATTTCTATAAAATAATTAATATTTTTTTATTTATCCAATGATTTACCGTCAGATAAATCCGTCGGTAATTATCGATAAATTCAAAAATTCTGTCAATAAATTTACATATAACTGATTTACCGACTGATTTTAGATGTTTTGAAAGGATTTACTTCGCTAATAATTTTGATTTTTTTTGTAGTGTGAGTATGTGCGTTCAGATAGAGAAAGATGTGAGGTCAATTTATTGAGTATGAATTCTTATATTATCAAACTATTAAAAAAATCAAAATATATCAATATGAATTATGTTATTATAACATATAATTTTTCTAATTAAATATCTTCTGATCTATTTTTTTTTTCATTTACATCATAATTATAGAACATTTTATTGATCTTATGAATTATTTATACTATGTTTGATTATTTTTGTCGTTATTTAATTTTTATAGATTTAATACAAGTAATCTAACTAAGATATGATTATAATCTAGTTAAATCAATAGACATGTTTCTTTCAGAATGTCCTAAAGGTGCAATAAATAGTGTAACTCATAGTGTTCTATTATTTCTCTGTGATATTCTATGACCATTTAATTTCTTTCATAAGATCAATGCAGATTATACACACTTAGATGAGGGAATTTATACATACAATGATCAATCAGTATCGGTGTTAATTAGAAAGTGGAGAAGTGTTAATTTATTTGGTTTTGTTAAATATTTTCCCTAGGTTGTATAGCTTGTATTTATTTACTTTTAAAGTGTAATTAGTAGTGAATATGGTATGCATTCAAAGAATTATTTATTTACGAATATCATATATCGTTCTATTTTTATTAAAATGTATCTTTTAAAAATATTATTTTTATAAATATATTTGCATTTTTATAGAACTGGCATTAATGAGGCAAGATAGTTATTATAATATATTTTATTATAGAAAAATTTTAAATTATGCTTTTGAAATTTTTGGTTTTTCTTATGAGACTTATATTTTCACTATCAAGCAAAAAGTGGGCAAACATCCAAAAAAAATGAAATACACATGTATATTTAATGCAAATGCATATTCTTAATCATGTAGACGTTTATTGTTGGTGTGTGTATAGTAAATTCTAATCGTTTGTAGATCATAATTGGAAGATGAATAAATATAAAAAAATTGTGAACACTATTTTCTAAATTTTGATCTCTACTGTGTTTCTTTGAACTTCTTGATTATGATTATTATGGTCATTAATTATGTGCAGGCATTGGAAAGAACCTTTTATATGCATATGTGTATTTGCAATTCCAAGATTATTGTTAATTATTTTTTTAATTCAACTTAATTGTTTCTTTAGCATGTCTGTTGTGGCACCTTACTTCTCTTCAATAAAGTTTATCTATGAGTCATTGCTTTATCACGTGATTGTATGATATTTTTAACATCTAACTAACCAATACGTATACCAAATATCAAGTTTTAAGAGCATTTTGACAAAAACATTTTTGATATGTACTTACATATTAACTCTCATTCTTAAATTAGTACAGATGATGATAACATGTAATATAAAGGAGATGGAACGATAACATATAATATAAAGGAGATGGAACGAAAGAAATACATACAAAATAATTTATATCGGTTTGTCTTTTGCACATACTACATCCAATTCTTGGTCATCCAACCAAGTTCAACTAGACAGACTAATGTTGTGAAGTATACGTCGAGTATTCTTGGGATTCATAGCCGCTTCTAATTAATCCCTTGAGTATTCTTGACATAAGTCACTCCTGACTTAATTTAGTATTCCTTGGATTCATAACCACTCTTGCTAACTCCTTGAGTATTCTCTTCGCAAGTCACTCCTAGTTGATATTCGAGTATTATTTACTCAAGTTGCTCCCTGTTGACCCTAAGTATTCTTTTCACCTAGCCACTCCTAACTAACCGAATATTCTTTCAAATCGCAATCACTCATTGTTGACCTCGTCAAGAAGTATTCTTTACTCAAGTCACTCCTATTTGACATTGAGTATTCTTTACCAAAGAACCACTCTTACATAAGATTTGAAGGTTATTTCAATGATTTATTTATCATTATGTCTGATGACTAGGGAGAAGTGTGTCTGATCATAAATACAATGTTTAAACTTTCTCTCATAGTTTAGGTCATCTTACTTTCTAGGGAGACTAACATCTTTCAACACACATAATGGTTAGGCTCACTCTCCTAAGTAGTTAGATAAACACTTTAATTTTCTTTAAGTTTGAAGATACTTCTATGAAACTATGATGTTTGCTTTATCATCTAATTAGCATTTTTAGTATAGTGAAACATCTTTTATCTTAACTTAGAGGAGTGCTCTTAATTTGAGCAGTGTTTTGGCATCATATAGTTTCTCCTTTTCTCTTATTCTTCTTTCACTACGAGAAAAAATTAAATTACTGACGGAATTTTATCGATGAAACTTTAATCGTCGGTAAAATATCATCGATGGATATTATCTGTCGTTAACTTTATCGAAGAATTTATCGACAGATTTACTCTAAATCTGTCAGTAATTATCGACGAATTCAGAAATCCGTTGGAAATCTGTCGGTAATTACCGACAGATTTTGGGTGTTTCCGATGGATTTGTCTCATTGGTAATTTTTGCTTTTCTTTTTTTTTGTAGTGTTCTTCTTTTAGATGGAATACTTAAATAGATTATCCAAGAAAGTAGTCATTAAGAGTTTGTTTACAGTTGTTGACTATCTTCAGCTTTTATACATGTTCATTTTGCATCTGACAAGCTTCAATATGATTATTGCATTTGATATCATTTTGAACTTTGCTCATTTATCTTTGCAATGATAACTAACAATGCTTTTCTTCCTATGCAACATAACATTTTACACTAATTCATGATTATCATGCAAACCGTACAAGATAGATAGTTAGATCAAAGTTTGAAAGACTCTTTGTGTCAAGAAATTGATGAAGAAAATAACTTTAACTCATGTCTCGAGAGATCTTTTATATTTGTTTTATATTTGATTTCAAATAAATCTATGACATATGAATATTCTCTACAAACATAAAGTAAGCATATGGATATTTATTAAAGTACGAGGTTTGCTTAGTTTATGTGTATTGTCTTTAGTGCACTTTTCATTTATTCTTATATTTGCCTTATTCAACTTTGAAAAAAGACTGCACAACGTTGTATCTCTATCGAATGAAATATTAGTGCCTTACATTATCTATTTTTCTTATATAACTATCCTCGTATAAATAAAGTATAATAATATTTTATACTTAATTGTTTTTAAACACTAATTAAAATCTTGAAACGTTAGACTTATGCCTTAATACATTCTATTCCTATGTTTGATATTTTCGTTCTCAATATGAATGTTAGACATAACACATAGTCTAAAAATATAATTAAATTCTAATGTATAAATCAAATGTAATTCTTATTTTAAAAAATAATTTTGCTAGGTTAAGTTATATATAAATGTCACTTTTTAAAAAAAATACTTTTTTTTCTCAAAACTATCGATTAAACCTTTGTTGTTTCAAAATATATATCAAGCAAGCCCAATGTTAAGAAAATATATAATATATGATCCAAATCTATGGTGAGATTTGCACATTGATCTATGATCTCATTAGAACAGGAATCCTTAATAAAACGATATGTGAACTATCTTTATATAAAATTATAGGATTTAGATTGCGGGTTGAATCTAAAAAAGCCTTAAACTTCTTGTCAGCTACAATGTGTGCATTGGTGGGGAAGATATAATTAGGTGGAATACTAAACCTTCTCATTAATGGATCTATCTACTTAGTCAAGAAACCCCCAATTGTTTCTCTTTTCTATTTTCTTATAGTAAATCAACAAAGATCTATGCTCTCAATTAAGTGATCCATAATCAAGTGATTCATAATAATAAGAGTGAATATTCATATATATTAAAAATGTCCAACTTTGTGACATATATTTGTGTATTGTTTACTTCTTGATTTGCTTTGTGGTATTTATTATTGGACACTTAAACTGAATAGTTTTTTTTCTCTATTTGTACAAGGGAACCTCTTTCTAATTATTAAAAACATTAGTGATCTTTTTCTCTTTTGTTACTACTTAAAAGACTAATACACCCCTTCTCTCATGCATGCATATAAATTCCTACAAGTAATGTTGTATTTTTCTATTAATTGTACGGTAAATCTTTCAACAATTTATAAAAAAATATTAATGAGTATACTATGTCAGTGGTGTAATAGATTTATATTATCAAACTAGTTGGGAAAAGATTTTAATATGACTTTTAAGATGATTATCATAATAAAATTAACAAACTTACACATTTAAATTTGTACTTATTGTATTTTCTCTCTCTCAATATTTCATGTATTGAAAGTATAAAACTCACTTAATTCTTATCATCATGAAAAAGAGAGAAAGATTAATAAGAGGACAATTTCAATGCTCTCATTAACACTTATTGATTATTAGGCTAAACTATCATTAAATCAGCCGAATCTTCAAAATGAATTTTCTGTCTTTAAATATTAATATTTTATTATCAATTTTTTGTTTCACACTATATATGAATTATTTTGAACGTTCTATATTGGTATGTTATGTGTAGTGTCTAATATAGTGCATATAATTGGTCTCAATGTGATATCCCAAAGACTGGAGGTTGGGAAGAGAGGTTAAGTGATTGAAGAAGGTTGTTTTGTTCAACGGAAATTTTGTGGACAAAATTGTTAATGTTGTCTAACTTCAGAAATTATAAGATAAATTTTAAAAAGTATATGAATACTAAAAAGTAAAAAATTTAATTCAAAAAAATACACTACTAGCTGAAAACATTTTAAAACTTATTATTAATTATTTTTCAAGCACTTATCGAAAATTTTCTTAACAATCAAATATTCTATTTTTTTTTTCTCCTCATTCATGTTTATCTGAATCACTAAATTAATTAAATCTTTAGATGGTTACAGATTAATTGATCGAGAAATTAAAATATTTCAAGTTTTAGACAATATTTCAATATACATATCTTGATTTAAATTGAAGAAATTGATATCCTATTAGAATTAACAAGTGACATTCTTTATAAATACATGCATATGGATATATACCCGTATTCCTAAAACTACAGATCGTGAAATTTTTTTAGACCAACCATTGATATTTTAAGATTGATGATCAAATGAATTATATTATCTATTTAAATTTGAAAGAACTATTCGATTATTGAACTCATAATTTATTTGCAATTATGTCATAAATAAAATAATTAAAGTAAGAATTAATGAGTGCTATATGAAACTAGGTAAATTTTGTTTAAAATCTCGTAATTCTAAACACGGCCCTGCCATCATATTGTAGAATAACATATTGGAAAACTATCCTTTGACACCCAAAAACATTTCCTCCACTTAAAAAGTATTTTAATAATAGAATAATATATTTTGATATTTTAAATTATAAAATAAAAAACTAATTAAAATATTAATATTATAAGTTGTGTAGTACATGAATTTTAATTTATGGTGTGAAAGTATGCCATTGTTACACGATATTAATAGATTAATTTTCCTAAATAAAACAGTATACTTGGGTCCACACTCTGTGCTTGTTTTATTCTTGAAATCACAATATTATTCGTTGAAGTATAAGCTGAATAGACCTTTAGTATTTAATCAGTTGGATGTCATGATTGATGCTTCCACAACGGTTCATAAGAATCCACCACACAAATAACAAGTTGTTGAATCAATGCCTTAAATACAAGTTTTCTGGAAACTTTTCCAAAGAATATTCTACACTCACCTTTAGCTTATATATACTTTATACCACAAATTAATATATTAATTATTTCTAATCAAACTTTATTTCCAAATCACTCCTCTACAAGACTTACTACATACTATGTAATATTAAAGATATTGCAAAATTATTAAAATATTTGTTAAAATCTTTAAAATCTATTAAAATTTCTATTAAAATCTCTATTAAAAATCTGTGTTAATAGTTAATGTTTGTATTCATAATAGATAATCAGATCCTTTTTTTATTTTTAATAATGTAACTATTAGGAGATGGTCACTTATAGATAAAAATTTCTTCACTTCTCTAAATCATACCAATTAAAATATTTTTCTTTTTTTTTAATATTTTCTTCTCTCTTTTTTCTATTCTAAGTATAAGAGAATTTGCTTGTTAGTTCTAAAATCCTGAAAATCATCTGAAATTTCATGTTGTATTCTAAGACTTGTATAATAGATTACGTATAAGTTTTTAAAAACAATGATCATTTATATCTTAAGAAATTGATCATGTTCTTGTTTTTAACAGTGATTAACAAAATATATATATATATACTTCATTAGCCAGGTAATTAATGAATAAACAAAAAGATTAAAGTGAGTTTAATTTGAAGATAATGATGATAAAGTAGATGGAACGTGTGCACTTGTCTTAGAGGGTTGGTGTTTAAGCAAAGCAAGAAGAGACAAGATAAAGCACGCAGTAGAAGAATGTTTCACGTTCACATAAATACTAGTGAAAGCTACTTCAGTAATTTCAGAAGCACACACATTGCGTACTCCTTCATCTACATTTCATCATGTCACACCAAGTAAATGTGAATGTGAATTGAAACAAACTTCACCATCACATAACTCACCCCACCTTTCTCTTCTCATTCTATAAATCACAAACCAACCCACAACCACTTTTTGGACCACCCCCCACACACACAATACAACCACCACCCCTCATCAAAATTTCAGAACAAGATCAAACCTTTTCTGTGCCTTATTGTGGGTGGAGAGTTCCAAAGGGATCGCATTGATCTGATTCTTGTGGGTGGATTCTGCTGGATTTGCTTCACAGCTTCACTTCTTATTGGATCATGCTATCCCTTAGGAACCTTCCATCAACTCTAACTCTAATAACTTTTGTTCATCCATTTCATGAGGTAAACTAAATCATCAAGCTTTATGTTTCATCTTCTTTCTGTCTAATGAAATGTTTGTTATTTTCTGACACTATTCAAGTGTGAATTGCAAAGGTGGCTTAGCTTTTTTCAGTTCATGTATTATGTACTTTGCAGATGATGATTTTCATGTCTTGATTAATCTTTAAAGACATCAAAAATATACTTTGCAGATGTAGTCACATCATGAATCGTTGATGTTCTTAACTAGTTCTTTCTTAAATCATTGAATTTGCTGATTTCATCAGCCAACAACTTTATGCAGTTTCTTCTCAGATCTCGAATTTGCAGAGCTAGCTAACCATATTTTGTTTCACTTTCTTCTTTCTTTAGTTTTGGTGCATGCCATATCAGTAAAATATACAATTTCACAACAATATTTTTACTCATTTTTTCAATAAAAAATAACTTTCCATTAATCCATGGGGAAGGAGCAAAAAGGAATATTCATATCTAGGATTTACAAAATGTTTGACAGATAGGTGCATACTTATTCTATCTGAAAATTAACTCAACTTTATTAAAATACATATAAAAGTAGTAGTGAAGTTTGCTGAATCATGAGTAAAATTTATATAATTTTGTAATTTTTAATAAAATTCAGTCAAGAATGAAATATGCATTTGGCGCATATAAGATGGAGAATATGTTACAATTACAACTGAATCCTTGGAATGAATTAAAAAGAATATCATTGAATATTATATATATTTTCTATCATTTTTCTTTTTGGCACCAAGAGTAATTCTAAGCAAATACACAGAAGAAGCAAAATAAGTAACATTTTGTTTGATAGATGTTGCAAAATATCTATATTACTAGCATTAGCAAACATAATTAAATAAATGTGACTGAAATATATATATGTACTTGCGAAAAAAGGTAATATCACTCTATATATGTTGCAAGCATATATTTCAATAATTAAAATAAATAAAACCCCATTTCAGGACTATTTTCATTTTTTTCACTTAAAATCAATAAAAATTAAATATACAAGAGAAACAAAAAGAAAGAGTTTGTTTGATAAGTGTAGTAAAAATGTTGTGTTACTATAACATCTTAGCAAACGTAATTCATTTAGGAATTTATTTTGTATATATACCTTCAGTTTCAATATAAAATATATATATTACTGATCACTAAAAAAATTATCATTTGTAAAATTTTAAGATAATTATTTAAAAAATTAATAAAAGTTTATTATATGATCGTTTATAATTAGATAACAGTGTAAAAAATATATTATAAATACACATATGTTATTTATTCATAAACAAAATCTTGCTAAAACTCATATTCAGTAGTGTCTTATTTAAGCTAAATCTTTATTATTGAAAAGAGACGTAAAGTATTTTGCATATACGCAATTATTAAGGAAAATAAAGTGACGATGGCCATGCTGGGGACCTTTATTTGGACTTTGTTCATAAATTTCTTTTCTTTTCTCTTTCACTTTGAAGCTTTAGCATTCACGGGGCATATCTTGTATATTCATTCTTTTACTGAAGAATATATTTAACATGAAATTTATTTAGGGGTAATTAATAAACATGAAACTTTATAGTTGTGAAATTTACCAAAAAAAATTATTCTTTACTATTGCCAAGATATTGTCAGTATGAATATACAGCATAATTTATTTATTTACTCTGATGAAATAAATTTATCTTTTATATATTAATACATCTCTCACAAAAACTTCTTACTACGTACATGGCAGAAATTTCTTAATTCCTCGAAATTTATATTTTTAGCTTAAAGTTATGACGTTCGTGTGGTTTGCCTCAGTTGTTTGCCGCAGGTTTCAGTCTCCTTAGGAATTGTCAATTGTCCAATCATTTTACTATTTTAAATAACGGTGCAATATTATATTATTTTCAAAACCAATTTGTTATTTATATTCATATTCATATATTTTTAATTTTTTGCTCACTTTAAAATGTTTTTAGTTCCAAAAACTTTAGGCTCCACAAACATTTTAACTTGTCGCAATATTTTGTATGTATTTATAGTTATATATTGTCCTTATAATTATACTGTAAAAAGAAAAGTCAAAGCATAATATTGCCTATATATAATTCTTTTAAAAAGCTAAAGAAATTTTTATTTCAGAAGAATAAGCTAGATTTTATTTATTATATAAGTTTAGTTCACAATATATGATCAATCTAGTGAGAATAGTATATTATTATATACAGATATCTCAATCACTTATATAAAGTCTCTTAAAAGTTAACAACTACCTTTATATGGTTTAACGTCAATGTTAATCCAATATTATCCTAACTAAAAACTAATTTGTATGTAACTTGCAAAGTAATTATCATATAAATTAACAAACTTGTTATATACACTCTCTCCTTACTATTATAAGGCAGAATTTTGAAGAAAAATATATGTTTAATATAAAATATTTTACAATTTTAATAAACTTAATTTTTTTTCTTTATATACTCTTATAAAAGAAATGACAAGAGAATTTGAAAATAATAATTAACAACTACTATTATTTTTCATTCATTTCACTCTCCATCTATCAATGTCACTAATATAAATTCACATTCTGTGGGTTCATTAATTGTTCACAATACACAGATCTTTCTTTCCTTATCAATTAATACGGATAAAATTGAAAAACTAAGAAAAAAATTTAAAAACCAATAAAATTAGATAAATTATTTTGTCCAAAATCTCTTATAATGAATGTCTATTAGAATTTTCTATTACGAATTAAAATCTATTTAAGAAGTGAGAAATAAATTAGAACAAAACTTAACTAAAATTACTTGAAATAAAATGACTAAACATGAATTGGAGATTGAAAATGTGGAAGAAAACACAGATTTAATATTTGAAATGAATTGACGTGAGATTCCCTTTAGTGTGAGAAAAAACAAAATGTGTGTTGGGAGGGGTCCATGTGTGAGGAAAGAGTTGTACGAGATTTTGATCACATCAACCCCCAACACAAGTGGCCCAATGGACAAGCCCATCAATCTAACATGTCGGTTCATAACACTCACATAAATTTTTGTTCCTTCCATCATCTCATGTGTCTTTATTCTCTACTTCCACTACCCATTAGACCCTATTCATTAGGGTTGTTTGGTTGCTTATTCATTTCAATGATGTTGCTTTTAAATTCTCCATGTTAAATTCCTTTATTTATTAAATTAGGTTTACCATAAATTATATACTTTTTTTGTTGTCACATGTAGTATTCTTTAATAATAAGTTTATTTGATACATCACCGCCAAAGCATAAAAATGTAATTTTTTTATTTACTAAACGGTATAAATATTTTATGAAAATAGATAAATTGTATCTGAACGCAAGATTTCAAGTGAAAAAATGGTATGTTATTATGACATGACTTTAGATAAATACATGATAAAAGAAAGATAAAATTGAAACCATGATACGTCGATACTACTTAAATGAAATAAATAAATTACAATCATACTAACACAGTATGAATTTTATTAAAATTATGTTACGATGATAAGACTTCTTCACTTCAATGATACAATTTATTTATTTTTATAAAAATAAAATTTGCACTATTTTAGTAAATATTAAAAAAAATATACCAATTTAATACTTTTACTCCAAAATACTAGTAACGTATGTATGTTTGAGAAAAGATAGTAAATATAATGTAAAAAAAGTTAAAAAAATGAAATGATATTTTATATTATTTGTCAAAAGTAATATGATATAAAATGTAAAATATTCTTAATAGAATAAATAAAGTGACGTGTAAAGAAACATATTTTAGGATTTTACTTATAAGTCACCGTTTACATCTTTTGTTTCCTAAATTGGAAGGATTACCAATGGGAGAAAACTTACATATAATTTATAGATACTTTCAATCAATTTAAAGTTTTACTTTAATAATAATAATAATAATGTTATATGTTTACTATGAGTCTCACAACTTTTTTCTTCCTTCACTTTTAAAATGTACCAAATTAGGAGAGAGAAAGAAAAATGTCTTTTTCATTCATCCATTATTAATCCTTTTATGTTTCATTATTTCAAAATACCATAAATTTAGTAACCATTTTTAATAAATTTTGATTTTAATCAAACATGTTACAAGAAATTAACCACTTCTCAAATAATCGATTTGGCTAGAATTATAAACTATATATTATATCATATAACAACATTCAAAATTGATTGTGTACAACATAAAGAAATATAATTACTTACATGCTTTTTTATGTCACTGCAACATTCAATTTTATCATGAAGTAATCAATCAGTTTTTATTGAAGTACTTCTAAATAAGTATAATCATTTCATTTATGGGAGAGGTTATGACCATTCTCAATAATTGACCTTAAGAAAGTCTTACGAGTCAATAAAATAACTAGAGGAGCTTGATCTATCAATCAATAAATAAAAGAAAACGAGTTTTAATCTCTTTCCAATAATAAAAAAAAAAGAATTATCGAAATTTAAACGATTAATAATAATTATAAAAGTGATTCTTTTTTAATTATATAATTTTTCATCAATAAAGTTATTTTTATTATAAAAAGCATCACTTCTAGAAAGCATCATTCTAAAAATATGACATCCCGACTAGCTTAAGTTGATACCTCATATTTTAACAATTATTTACATTCTAAAGAATAAGATTGTACTAAAATGAAAAAAAGAATTGTACAAGTATATAGGGGACTAAAATAAAACCCATATGCATAAGAAAACCTATATTCTAAGAAACCAAAACTATTTTGAAAAAGAAAATCAATCAAATACAATGAAAAGGTTTATCAAACCAAACAAAAAATTTTCTTTTTAAAAATTTACTTTAAAAGAAATTTAATTTAATTATATGTGGAGTAATCACACTTTAGATATTAAGACTTTGTTTGGATAAGGATGGATTAGAAAGAAAAGAAAATCAGGAAAAAGTAATGTTTTCTAATATAGAGAAAGTAAGTGGATTTTAGTAAAAAATATATGGAAATTTGTCTTAGATTGAATTGATAAAAAAAATGCAAGTTATATTTAAGATCACTAATATACTCCTGGATTATATATTTTTTTTAAATGTGAGTAAATTCTATTTTAATATTGAATTTTATATTTAAAGTTTAAAATGAAATAAAAATATATAATTCGAGTATGTAAACAAATCTAATATTTTTCTTTAATTTATTTTAACATATTAATTAATTTGATTTTATAATGTTTACACATTTAAATTCATATATTGTAAATTGATTATGAATTACAAAATTAATATATATATATATATATATATATATATATATATATATAGTCTCACGCATAAGTTGAAGAGTCTTGACATGAGGGGTGTGTGTTAAAGATCTCACGTTGACTAGAGAAAATATATTTTAATAACAGATACAAAACTCACCTTACAAACCGATTTTATAAGTTGAGTTAGGCTTAAAGTATATTTCTTAGTAAAAAAAATACCAAATTCAAAGTAACAAGTTAATTACTTACACGATACTCTAACCACAATTCCAATTTCGAACATGGTTTGATCTTTCCTATGACAATTTTAGAACCTCTTTATAGTAGTATAATTGTTTTTCAATAGAAAAAAAAGAGTAATGATACTTTGACACCACTATTCATTTCCTACCTCTATTTAACACTCTTATATATTATTATTTTATTATTTATATAATATTTTATTATATAAAGCAGTGTCAAATAAAATATAAAGATAAAGAGTGGTGTCAAACA